>JAABUI010000223.1_pt1 | contig 67780 bp, 66 predicted proteins | sample 5559111 | NCBI WGS metagenome assembly JAABUI01 (sample SAMN10711870, study PRJNA513365) | rock metagenome | isolation source: Antarctica rocks | place: Antarctica: Victoria Land, Buttleship Promontory | reverse complement strand
GTTGATCAGTCATCGCTCGGTCAAACACGTCTAGATAGTCATGATATTTCGAAGAAAGCTTAGCTTTGACTTCTTTCAAGATCTCTTCGTGTGAAAGCTCTTGTAGATTTACATCTTCGAGTTTATTCCTAGCTGTTTTTAGAAGTCGATCGATTTTCGTGACGATGATCGCGAAAGTAGTCACATTCGATCGTTTGGCTAGTGATCTATATGCTGCAGTCTCTATCATTGCTATGTTCATTGAATCGAAAGGCGAAGCGAAGTTAACTGAATTAGATGGTTTCACGATTTTACTGAATGAAGATGACTTCTCGCTGAGTCGAGTGATGACAGAAGAGATAGATCTCTTTAGTATTTGAATAGAGATCGAACTTTTCTGTTCTATCGCGATTTTCTTGCTCGAAAGAACAGCCGAATGAGCTTTGATAGAATCTTTGATATGAGCTTCGAAACTAGAAAATTGAAGACGATTGTCTTTCATATCAATAGTCATCTCGATCTTGTTCATTCATGTTTTTTCGAGAATCATATGATGTTGATCTAATCGAGTGATCAGCATAGAAGCGAAACGTTTCATATGATCTTGAACAGTTAGATTCGAATAAATCGCATGAGTAATGAGCTTTTTTGCATAATGATCATCGAATCCCCTTATTGATTTGAGCTTGGTTAAAGATAAAGATTCGATTTGCAAATGATCACAAACATTCTGCGCGATTAATTCATCAATGAACGAATAGTCAGCTGCTTCAGTGTCAATCAATGACTTTAATGAGTAACTAATTTCATTGCTAGATAGTACACATTCAGTAGTCAAAGATTTCGAAGCAAAGAGATCATTTGAGCTGCTCGTTGTTGAAGAAATTAACACATCTTTCATCGCGCCTTTGATGAAAGTCACTAGTTTTTTGCCTCATTCTTCGATTTCTCTGTAAATAATTTCTTCTCTTCTTCCGGCATGACGATCTCATTGAGGCGAGGGGTGAATGCACGAGGTGCCGAAGTACTAGCCTTCAGATGAGAGCAGTTCTTTGAAAGATGACTCGATACTTTACAGTTGAAGCAGATGATTGACATTCTTGATCGTTCAGATTCGAGAATGAAAAAAGTAGCGAATCGAACATAGCTAGTAGCCGAGGTTGAAGCTGATGTCGACGAAGAAACAAAACGTTTTTTCGAAGCTGCTATCGATTTGACTGTTCGTTGCTCGTCACGTAGCTGATAATTGACTCGTTGTTTGTTATTCACATCTTGAAGAAAGATCTTGAGCTTATCAAGCGAGCTAAACTCTATGAAACAAACTGACAACGCGTTCTGAAGACGATTGTTGATTTTATTCTGAATGTCGTTCATCAGAGTGACATCGTCGTAGTTCAGAAAGCTGAATATTCTAGTGAATTCTGAATAGAAAGAGCTGAAGAGCTTGTTGAGCTGCTTCAGAGCGACGTATTCGCGACGACACTTTCGAATCAGATTCTGATCTTCGTAAATTTCTTTCAGATGTTTCAGTAGCTCTGATAGTGATTGATAGAGTGAGAGAGCATCAACACGACGCTTTGCATAGGTTTGCTGATCAGCATCATCTTCTAGTCTGGAAATCACATAGGCAATACGAATCTTTTCAGTAGAGTAATGATTCGCGTTGACATCGAGCTTGTCAGCTATTTTGATGTTTCATGTCTCTCAGGTAGAGTCATCTGTTTCGATGAAGATGAGTGAATTCGAAAGCTTGACGAACTTGTGATGATCGTTCTCGTTTTCGTTATCAGATAGAGTAGAAGATTCTCGTTGAAAGCGAGCTTCGAAAGTCGAGCTTCGTTCAACTTCAGAGCGACGAATCGAAGCTTCTTTCTGATTGACTCGTTGTTCAGCTGACTGAGTATCTTGACGAGGCATAGATCGATCAGCTTGACGTTGTTTCGCTCTGAAGTTCAATCGCTCGCCTTGTAGCTGATTGATCTTTTTCTCTAGCTCATCGTTTTTATCAAAAGCGACTTCTAGTTGTTTCGCTCTCTTTTTGTGATCGTCTTGTACGAGAAGTCAGTGTTCATTGAGTTGTAGAGTCAAGTCTCGCTGACTTCGAAGCTCGTTCAGCATATTGATGACTTCGTCGAATTGATTGCTGACTCAATGAAACAGTTGTTCTTCGATGTTTATGTTTCATGAGATGACAGCTTTCTCAGCTTCAACTGAAGCATCGATGAGTAGAAGTGAAACTCTTCTATTGACAGTGCTTCTAAGCAGACGAGTTGTTCGAAACTCAACTGACTCGACGTCGCGTGTCATGATGAGAGAAGGTAGAAGTTGTTGAGGTAAGAGTAAATGAGAGATTGATGTTTTGAATTGATGTTTTTTGATGAGTGAAAATTCAAAGAATCCCTTGTGAATTTCAGGTAATAATTGAGTGCTTTATTCGAAGAATTTCTTGCGAATAGAATGATGAAAATGAATGAAGAATCGAAGAATTTCTTGCGGTCTAAAATGATGATGCAAATTTGAAGAATTTCTTGCAAATTTTCCTTACTGAATAGATTGTCTCGTATCGTCTATTCGTCGATAGCAGAATAGTAAATGACGAGCATTTATCTAATGTTAGAGACCTGTCTAGAGCGAGTCAGATAGAAGTGTCATTTAACTAGAAGATAAATGCTAAGAAAGAAAGATAACTACGGGAAAGAAGCTGACTACATATGTGTGTTTCTCAGCCGACGCTAGGCCCAATAGGAACTAGTCAAGGTGACGAAGCGAGAATAGGCCTGATAAGGCTAGAAGGCTGAGCCTGACAAGGCTAGAATCGTGACACTAGAGATCGAAATGTATACAAGTTCGCTGCATGTTCATTTGAACATGCTGCAGAATAAAGTCACATTACGCAGTCAAGTTGACAACAGAATGCAAGAGACTAAATGAGCATGCAAACTCATATGCATTTGACTGATGAGAATTAGTCGTTTCACTTCTCACTTCTTTGTCATCAAGAAAATAGTGCTTCTGAACACATTTATTCAAGAAGACGTAAAAATGTAGTTTAGATGCAAATGATTCAACTCTTTTATGATGATTTCAATAAGTGATAATATTGCAATAATGTTATATCACAAAGATCAATGAAAGCAATGATGAGAAAAATACAAGAAACACATTGCAAACATTAATGCAATTTCAGCACAAAGATTTCATCTATTCAACAAGACAATAAAGATGCATGTTGATCTTCAGAAAATTAAAAGCATTCTTGCAACTCACATCAGAATTGAATGCATAGATCTTAATATTTATTTGCACTTGAGAAACGTTTCAAGCATGAATAGCTCGCGATGTGACTGCAAACAAAGTCATCAGACAGCGAAGCATGTACTCATGCACTGCTTGAACTGAACGCATCTACGATCAAAAATGCTACGTAACGTTGACTTCTTAAACTATCAAATAATCATCATGATCACGAAAGATTTCAGAGCAGCAGCGAGAATGATGATGAAAACGAAACTTCTGAAGCAATTTAAAGTGACTAGAACACTCATTCTTTAACATGCAATCAACGTGAACAAATTTGATACATAGTCTTAATCTTGTTGTTTTGACTGCGTGAAGCAGTTGTATAGATAGTGAGTGATTTTCTACCTCAGAGAATTTTGTTCACTCGACACACATAGCATAAAGTTTCTCATGAGTCGATTTAATCGATGTCACAAGAATGTATGAATTTATTATTATTATTATTATTATTATTATTATTTACTTAAACTGGATCTGGGTGAAAAGGTAGCCGTTTCCGGGGGACCTGGACGCTGTTTTTACGCTCCCTCTGCACCGGCCCCCCGGCCGTGCCCATGCCGCCCTATATTTTTCATGCGCCCGAGGTTCGATGCCTGCGGTTTTTTAATCCCCGCAACGCCACGCCGTCCCTGCAGTTAATTCCACTTGTGTCTCCAACCCACCTGTTCAACATCCGGAGCTCGACCTTCCATGTCTTGTGTGGGCTCGAATCGTTCACGGACGCTGCGGCGTGGAGCGCGAAGGATGAAAAGGAAGAGGAGTGCAAGAGAGAAGAGAGGACAAGAGGAGACGGGGTCACGCTAAGCGCCGCATTCGTTTCTGGAGCACTTCCACGCCTATAAAGACCGGCCTTCTCTTTCCTTCCTCTCCAACTGACTTCCCCCTTTGCATTGGTGTACTTGAGAATCTTCTTCTGTTCAGTCTCTACTTTGGCTGCTCTCAGAATCATCTGGGATGGTTCGTCGAAAAGCACCGCTCCAAGCCCAGAACCGGCACCCAAACTCGTCTCACGACGCGTCCACTGGAACCAAGCTCTCCGCTCGAGAATATTACAACCAACGATTTGAGAAGGTCGATAGAAACCATCGATCGACCACCCTCTACGCTGATACGACCAATCTTCACATCGATCGTCTCGAGGGATTGTGGAGAGGGTCAGTCACTTCCAATGTTCGTTCTCTGGGGATTTTGCTCACGTCGTCGATCTTCTTCTAGGTATTGCGAGGTCGTCGATATCGATCCTTACTACACACTCAAGAAATCTACGGAGGGCCGGATCAAGAACTTTTTTCATTGATTGTGTAACAATTACTCTGTCAAGAAAATCAGTTCGGTCGAGACCTACTGGCATCAACTGAGTCAGTTATATATCAAATGAAAGGGTCGACGAATCAACCCGTTGACCTTGAAACAAATCTTCGATGTAAGTGGCCGGGAATGTCGATGCTCCCACATGGTTGACAAAGGAATAGTTCATCAACGGTTCACTAGCCGAAGAACACGGGCTGGACGACAGCGAAACCGACAAACCTCTCTTAGATGCGGAAGACTTCCTGGAGGTTTTGCGCTGTCATTGGGTGACGGACACAAATACCTTTCCCCATGAACGGCAACGGGTTCAACTTGCGACGATCTTGCTGGTCGCTGCGTTCACTGGATCCCGACCAGGAGCCCTTCTCGGAATCACCTATCGGGACCTGGATTTGTTCGTTCAGCGCGATAAGACCACCGGGGAAGTGGCGCTCACATTGCAGCTGAAACTCACCAGAACCAAGTCCCGTAAGAAGCGCAAGAGACCGTGAGTGACAGCCAGGAAACCGAGTCCATCAATCTGACTAGCGTACAGTAAAACCTACACATTCTTCATCGATACGAATCCTTTTTTCTGTGCGATATCCCACATCATCAGCCTCGCCTGCGACGACGATGCATACCTTGCTCCCGATCTGACCCCCGAGAAAGTTCTGATGCTGGGCGTTCGAAAGGGATTGAACTGCCAACCCATCCCGTGGAAAGAGGACGTGCTAGACGTTCCAGTGTTTCGTTTGCCTGTGCAAACAACACAAGGATTCCAAATCTCGCTCGACACGGCGCTCCCCTACGATAAGTATCACGACTGGGTAAAACGGTTAGGAGAAGAGACAGGCTTCGTGCAAGTCTTCACGACCTATTGTATTCGGCGGGCGACGGGGAATGCCATCAACGGTGAGTCTTGAGACTTCTGGTTCAAGACAGCAATGATGACACGATCATTCATCAGACGACCCTAATTCCAACGAGGCTGTCCGCAACCTGGTCATGGACCAAACCAATTCGACCGTTTTCCACCGCAACTACTTGTCCCGCATGATCCGGTACCACACCCAAGCCGCATACCGGGGCACGGAGCCTCGTACGGAGCTGATTCAAGCGGCCAACCGGATGAGCCGACTGATCGACCCGCGACGACCCAAGGGGCTGACCGACGGGCAGAGAGAGTCTCTCCGTCAGGAGGCAGAAACCCAGGCGCTGTGCTACCGTCGAGACCAACTCTACCACCGCATTCGATCATCAAAGTTCAAGTTTCTGTACCGAGCAGAAGGAGAACCGATTCACGACGAGTATCGGGAAGCCAAACGCGCCGTGGAACGACTCATTAAAGCACGAGAGCGGGCGCTCAAGAAGCAGGTCCAAGCAGAGTACGACGCCATCGCTCCGGTGAACGATATTCAAGCGCAACTCGAAGGGAATGCGGAGTCGGTCGATCGAACGGTTCTCACCTCAGGGCCTATTCGGTACGCCTTCGTGGAAAGATCTCGCATCGCTCAGGCCTTCTTCGATCCGCCGTCAACGCCCGGTGAAGAGGGCGACGTGGGTTGGCGGGTCTCGGTTGTGGATGATCTGGTGTCGCTTTGTACTCTGCAAGAGGGCCGGTTCCGCAAAGCCAGCCGAAGACGAAAAACCCGGGTCATCGAAAGCTATCCGCATGACGCTGATGCGGAATCTACCTCGAACGCTGTACCGTCCAAGCCATCTGAGTCAGAGTCAGAGTCTCAGATCTGCCATCTCTTTCCACTGAGGTGCAATCAGTACCAATGCCTTCATTGTCTTGGAAATCGCAGTCTACCTTTGGACGAGCGACTCCACAACCTTGGTAGTAAATTTTCGTTGCAACGACACTTCGACCGCTGTCATACCTTTCGGCCAGGCGAGTCCTGTCCTTTTCCCCATCCCGAATGTGCTGCCGTTACGCTCAACAGCATGATGCATTTCAAGAATCATGCCGCCAAGGTTCACGGAATTTACATGTCCGAGAAGATGTCCCTTGTCCCGGCGAGAGATGTTTGATAAGTCGTTGCTTCATCTCGCTCAGTTGAGTGCATGAGTTGGCTGTAATATCTCTATATCACGTGGCCATCGTCGCATTATTATATATCTCTGCACTTTGTAGAACTGGAGCAGAATTTTCTTAGCTATGATGTGTCGTTTTACTGTCCTCTCTATATATCGCCGTCGCAGAAGTCACTTTGGTAATTGAACCTACTTTCATGACCACCTGACCTCTGAATATCGTTCCTGAACCCGAATCTAAACCTCGGTCTCTTATCCGTTGATCTGTATGGATTAGTTGAAAGATGACCGCACGGATTTGCAAAAAGAATTGTGCTGCGAAAGTGAAGGCAGTGTTTCCCATCCTACTTCCTGCATCACCCGGAGATTCTGCGGGTAGTACTGGCGGCGCGGGGTCAGTCGTGCAAGGAGCATCAGCAGATCGATTTCCATTTGCTCAAGCCTGGGAAAAGACCGGATAGAGGGAGATGCTAGTGTGAAGAGGGCTTCTTCGGTGCCAGTCCGACCGGTGAGTTCGTCGGTCAGACAGTGGGCTGTTACAGCGTGAAGATAACATTTGAACAGCTTGCTCTTGAGACTGCCGTTGTCAACAAGTCGCCCGATTAATGCTTGATATAATATATCTTGCTCTTGTTCCAGCGCGACGGCGCAATCAATCTATAAGCACCTCTCTTCCTTTTCATTGTAGGCTTTCACGTTCTTATGCTAGTTGTGTCATGGCTTAAGCATTCAATGAAATTATGATAGAAATGAAAGTGGGCGCGCGTTTGACCCTGAACAGGTGGCTCACTTTTTGGCTGTCAGTCATATGAATATCAGGTTCTTGTTGTGGCCATCGCCTTTTAGTATGGATGTAATTAGGCCCAGACAATGAAAGACTAAGATCATATCGAAGTTTCTACAGCCTGGTGAAGTACGGAAGAAGCCGAGCTAGCCATTTAGTCTTGCGCTATCTCTATTTGAATCCGACTCGAACTTCTTTACCCTTGGAACTGTTCCCTGGCAAGCGATTCACCGTGCAGAATTCTACCAATATGAGACTTTTGGAAATTCTGCCCTTTCCTTCTCAATGCCATCAGCATTCTCAGAAACCCAACCGGACTGACCCTAAAAGGACATTCTCTCTCCATGATTGCGTCCAATTCTGGCCTGCTTGTTGGACTGATGAACCCACACGAGCGATGAGTTCGCGAGCGATGTTCCGCCACTGCAGTCGATGACCTGACCGCAAAGTTCCAAAGGCGTAGAACTCATGCATTGTCAGCGCGTCCGGACACTCAGCTTGGCTCGCAATCACCTCATTAGAGATGTGAATCGTGTTCTTTACGGTGTACTGCAGTCCCCTGTACGGCCCAGCTGAAAGCTTGAGTGTGCACTTTTCACGCACATCGCAGCAATCTAGAAGCTCTTCCGTCCAACTCGTTTCCTTCGAATCGAACAAAGCATAGTTCAAGCCGTTGTTGACGCATACGTTGGTTTCATTGGCCTGAGAGATTTTCTCAAATCGATAGTGCGAGATGACAAACGATTTTGTTGTCGATGCGAGTTGAAGTCGATCTGCCTTCCCTTTAACAAATTTTTCTAAACCGATGTAGCTGTGAAGTGTGTACATCGCTTGCTGCCTACCTCTGCCTCGACGTGCAGCTTGAGCGTCAGGTTTAACAGACAACATGTCGACAAGAATGCTAAATGTGGTATCCCGCCATTTGGATACAACAGTTGGCACATCGAGCTCAAACACCGCGGCCTTCGCCTTTAAATCTTTCTCCGGAAGTGATCACTCATGAACGTCAATAGTTAGTTTCTTGGCTGTTGATTGCAGCTGACATTTCTGACAGGGGTCGCAGCTTTCAGAGCGCCTTCCAAGACGTGAGTCAAGAAGAAGAGCATGAATGACTTGTACCGCACGTGCGGCTCTTCATCATCTTTACGCATGAGACTCGTCTGCAATGCAACGCGAAGGAACAGCCACAAAGGGGAACGTCGCCACGGTTTAAGTGCGTCCTTCCACAGGACACCGTCGCGTGTGTGCTTGTAGATGCGATGGACATCGAGCGGCTGCCCAATGGCTCGTAGAATGCCGGTGAGCATCTCAGTGACAAACCTCGGGTGCGCCGTGTCCCTTGTCTCGATGACCTTCGTGTGTGCCTTTATTGTAAATGGCAATGCTTCCTTGGGCGTCTCAGCATCAAGTTTCGCGAGTAATTCCGCCAGCGGCTCGAGAAAGCTGGCATCCGCGATTCGGTCTTGGCTGATCACCACGGCTGGACCGAAAAAATCCCGTGTTCCCAAAAATCCCTTGTTCCCAAAAATCCCTTGTTCGCCAAAATTCCCGTGTTCCCAAAAATCCCTTGTTCGCCAAAATTCCCGTGTTCCCAAAATTCCCTTGTTCGCCAAAATTCCCTTGTTCGCCAAAATTCCCGTGTTCCCAAAATTCCCGTGTTCCCAAAAATCCCTTGTTCGCCAAAATTCCCTTGTTCCCGGCATCTTGAGAAGAGCAGACTCAAAATCGTATAATATAAGATCAAATCTTTTCCAGACGTTGACCTTGTTGATCGACATCTCAGTTACGCCCATATCGGACAACTCGGGCAAGAGAAACTGTCTTCTTGGGCGATTCAAGTTCCGTGTCTTCGACCCACAATGATGATAAGAGCACCCATTTTTGCAAGTCGTTTTGTCGTGTGGGATTTTTGGGCACCGAGTGGGAGTCTGGTGACGCGGAATGGAGTGTAGATGGGCACAGCGGCGTAATGAGACAGCATTAATACTATCTCCGACTTGAATGAGGACTCGCACACATGCCAAAATCATCTGTGTTATCATTTGTTCCTTCAACTAAATCGTCACTGAAGATGCCTTTGCCATCCATCGAACTTTCTGAGTTGCAATCGATATCTACCATGATCTCGTTCTGACCCATTCTCAGCCCATGCTTTGGTGAGATGGATATATTTTGACCCGGTTTCGGGGACACTATGACGCGATCTCCGAGATTGATAAGTTTGTCTCCGCTTGAATAATCTGGAAAATCAAGACCGGTCCAAAATGTCTGCGTGTTAACTTTCATTACCAAACGGCGCTTATCAAGGGAAGTTGAGTGGCAAGCGACATCAATCACTGCGCCCGTATTGTGCCGCATGGATACACCCACCGTATCTCTATTTTCTTCGCTGGGCAAAACAACGTAGTCGCCAGTTTTAAGACCGGTGTGGAGCTCGACATCTGGTCCATACTTGCTGGGTCTGGTACACTGATATTGGGCCTTTGCAGACAATCGAAGAGTAAAGCCGCGGCGAATGTCTCGGGGTTTGGGGTCAAAAGGGTTTGGTCGAGGTTGCTCCTGAGTGAGGTGATACGTGCGAGCTCTAGAGTTTCGAATATTGTGCATCTCGTTCTCGCTAAAAAAATCAAGGCTAGTGGAAGACACTCGACGAGGAGGGCTGAATGGAGATATCACCAATGTAAGCTTTACCGGTGCATGTGCGTCCCAGGGCTTTGAGCAGGCAAGAGGTGCAATGTACGGAACTTCGTCGGGAGCGAGCATCTCTCGATCGTCGCACGTTCCAAAAGTGCGTTCCACAGTCCAGACCAATCCATCGAATAGTATCCGGGGTGCGTGCACTTTCGCACGATCGAGGTCAATAGGAACGAGCTCCCCCGAATTGGAAAAATATCGCGGACTAGGAGCGAGCAGACCAGGGGCAGGCATACTAGCATAGTCGAGCTTGTCGTTTGCCGTCCAAGCAAATATAGACTCGTCCCTTCGCGATCGCACAATCTCGTACTGAAGCCTTTGGAATGCTTTACGTTCGCCTTCACCGTAGATCAGTGGCATATTTACGTTGAAAAGGCCTAGCAAGGAGTAAGCGATATCTTCCGGCCTAGAGGTCTTCCTGAGGGAGGCCCATGACATCTTCGCCGCAACGCTGGCTTCCAAAGGTCTGGAGAGATCACCAGTGCGTATTTTAGTTGCGCGAGAGACATGGGCTTTCAAACCAGTCCTCGTTCCAATATTTTTCCAGCTTTTGTCGTAAAAGACGACCTCGCGGGGAGCTAGAAGCTCCTGTAAAGTCCATCCCCGCTTGAACCATTCGCTCTCATGAAAATGCTTCCTTTTTGTCCCCGTCTCATCTTCGATAACTGAAATATCTGCAAGGTATACGATGCAAAATGCCGCCTCCCTATACCATTGATACATCGAGTTGATTGCCTCAGATAACTCAGTGCTGTTACTCTTGTCGATGCAGCATGTATCCATCCATACCCATTCCCAGCCATCTTCCTCAGCCGACGAGCAGAACGACATCAGCTTTGCCCATCCTTTAAGCGCTGAAGGATTCCTTTTTGGCTCTGTGAGATCTTTGTATAATACCTCCTCCCCTTCCCATCTATGCGAGAGTATCACGTAAGGAGGAATGCTTTCGGATAGGAACTCTTGAATCTTACGAGTCAATGTATTGAGCAGACGCATCGTGTTCGTAAAGGTTGGTAGTATGAAGTTGACCAAGCTTCAAACACCTCTGCCTGATCACCCGCCAGGTCACTACCTAGAGCTTACGTAATTCTGCATAGCCGTCATCCTCACGCCTGCAGAGACGCCACGCTGCCTTCAGTCTAATGCATATACACATTCATGACCTTCAAAAGACTCCTGTTGCATGACTAGGGCAAGGAACATCCTTCTGAGCTTCTTTTGAACCGCCATTGCTATAGCCTTCAAGCACATGCGTCACCTCCGTCTACAGAATCCCCCCCCATAATCGACACTCTCATCGCCCGCACTCCATGCCTCAGCGAGATAGAAAATTATGTGAGCTAAGCTGGACCGACAACTGCACTCCCATCCACCTTCGCTGCTACATCCACGCCAGTGTCATTTGACGAACTTGAAACAGAGATTAGAAACTTCCCTTCACAGTTGGCTTGCGGTTGAAGGCTGTGCGGTAGGGTAAGAGGTAGGTTGACAGGCGGCAATAGACTTTGTGGACACTGTCGATGAAAATGAGGCGGGATCGAGGCCGCTTGCCAATTTAGCCTGAGGCCTGCTGCCCGCACGAAATCGCTCCAGTGCCATACACAGAGATCGCGAGAGAGGTTTAAGCGCATACAGCTCATCAACTTAGGCGGATGTTGCTTCAGCAAAATGCATAACTACTGGTGGCAAGACCCGGACCAAGCCTACCTATTGCACAAAATTCTATTGCTCTTCATACTTAATGAAGTACCTGAGCACCCAGCTAAACATACTTTAATTCAGAACACATTAATTTATTCAACATGCATGGTCCGCTCACCCCGCTCCACGTGATCGTTGAATCCTATAAAGAGACCAGCAAAGATGTCAGCGGCCTCGCAAAGCCTGGCCAAGATGTAAATGAGCCGGACCTGCCGCTCCTTTGACGATTCATGTGAAGTGAACGTGATCAATGTTCCAGGGTAGCCTTGTCAGCCAAAACCCTGTTGCAAAGACGGATCTTAACGCCCCCTCCTAGGTCTCTTCCTAGATCGAACGGCCCTTGAAATTTGTAGTACCTGCCTTGGTCTCCAGCTCCACATACCAGTTCGGCTTTGAGTTTCATGAGGCCGCCTCCTACGTCAAGAACCCTTCCTCTTCTTTTTTCCCACTCCTCACAGTCCGCCTCGATGTCGTCCATATCCTCATACTCTGCAACTGGTATTATTTCCATATCTGTCTCCTTGATGAGCCGAAGGAATCTCATGGAGTTCGCCCGTCCGAAAGCCTTGATCGCGAACTCAAGGTTCTCTTCTGACCATTCATGGTCCGCCTGATACTTCAGCCAGTGACCGACAGTATCCCAAACACTGTCAAAGCTCCGATTGTCAGGAGCGGATACTTCGAATCTATGCGCGTCGCCGTCTTCGTCGAAGTATACTGAGAACGCCTGGCGTCCTGTATCGATCTGCGCGTTATCAACAGGGCAAAATAATCTTTGATCTGGTTTTACTCATCAGCGCTTCGTACCTTTGACTTATGGCGGAAAGCAGTTAATGATATGTTGGACCCGACATGAAAGACACCCACTGCACCAGGGTCTTTGTCGTAGCGGTCGGCCACCAGTGGTTCTTCCAAGGCTGGGTTGGCTGAAGGAAGCCTGTTCTCGTTGTTGCGACTCTGAACAAAGCCAGTCGGGTCATACTCATTTTCAGCATCTTCCAATGACTTTTAATGAAGGAGGATCCTGATGATTTGTAGGGCATCGTTGCGAAGAGAAGTTTTGCGGACCCAGCGTGATGCGATTGAAAGGAACAGAAATATATATTCAGTCAGCGTCTGACTCATCCCAAACAACAAGAACGATTTTCTATAAATGCAAACCGAAAGTAGATCGCCTTTTGCGGTCAGCCATAGGGATCAAATGGGGTCCCCTATATGAAACAGCACGAAACATGAGGCAGTATCACCCCTCTCACTTAACGGACCACGACGACCAACCATTGGGCTTCAATCTGGAAGCGCGACACATCCTCATCGTCCGCTTGTAGAAGAACTTGATTCGCATTCTACGCTTCGAAGAGTGCCATGCCTAATGGCCAACCGTGTGTTCAAAAGCAATACCGAGGTGCGAATAGCAGAAGTTCAATCAGCGCCAATCGGAAGTCGACTTCTGTCGCTTATCTTATTTCAGGCAGCAGCCTCGACCGACCTGAACGCTCCGGGCCCTCCTAAGCAAGTTCTCCTAGGAGAATTAGGAATGAGGGTAGGTTTGGGAGCTGGTTTTGGATCGAACGGGATCAAACCTTACTCTTACCCTCGTTCCTAGGAGAAATCTCCTGGGAGAATTGCCTGAACAAGCAAGTGGTTTTAGGCGCTCGTAAGGGGATCTTCCAGGGACGGCTCCGGGGTGGCCCTAGGGCTCTCATTGACAAGTATTCTCCACATGACGTGGTGAGGGGTGAACTCTTCTATAGACGAGCGTGTACCATCGGCGGTGGTCTTCTTCTATGCCATCACGGCCTACTTCCAATTGTAATTCTCGGTCTTTAGGAAAGGTTTAATCTGCAATTGATCAAGATCTTCGTCTTTGAGTGGAAGAGCGCGGCCTAAAGCCTGAGATTAGGTTCGCTTAGTTCTTGACCTTCTTTACAGTTGTGGATGAGCGGTATTAATAGCATACGATCTTAAGATGCTTGCGCGACATCTGCATTTAGAAACACATTCAATAATTTCTGTTCATTTTCTGATATGGCTTTGCCATACAGAAATGTCTTACCATCTCTGAGTTCATATTCAACAGTCTTAGCAACATTTCACTTAACCATTTTCGTATTGAAACAGCCCTATATACGTATTACATATAGGGCAGGGCAGAAGGGCGCAAGATAAGGAAAATCGAGTCAGGCAGCAGCATTGCATTGGCTATTTCTGGCAACACTGAAATAGGGACCAATCACGTCTTTACCATACCCGCCATAGCCTTGTTTCATGTCAGCTTGGTAAATTTCTTGCATTGAGGCAATCATAAGAGATTTGCAATATTTCTGGTGGTTGATATATGAAGTCATTCTACTATAAACTTGCTATGAATTTTGGAGAATAAGAAGCAGAGGGAGAATGGCGATCTAGCATCAGATTGACTTCCGTTCCCACAGGGAACAAGCCTGATTCCTTTTCAACCTGCCCCTTCCACGTGTTCTTCGTCCGAAATTTTGATATACTCCGTTACCTGGTGTTCTTTCATATATGCCTCGGCACCTTCGAGCGTCTTAAATGCTTTTTGTAGGCTGCCGCTGAAGCCGGTCACCAGTGGCTTTACAATTTCCCTAAATACAACACAGTGTCTCGTTAATATTCATTGTCCTTAATCCTTTCTTTAGGGCAGTGTCTGTACCAAGATGGAAAGATTCCCGGAGCAGGAGCTTCACCGCGAACGACAGCGTAGAACTTCTTCGTCGGCATCACAGTATCGGAGCGCTTGGAATATGAATGTCTTGTGATATTTTCGTGTTTGTTTGCGAGACCATAGCAGGAAATACGGGGAACTGTTGCTCATATAGATGAGCATAGATCTGGTCATGAGTACGCACGACTGATAACGTTATTGGTTTTCGTAAGTTCAAGCCACTATGCAAAGTTATCTGTCCCCTTGTTTACGAACGTCTAGCTTGTCCTGCAAGAATCAGTGGTGTGAGTCTTTGACTTCCTGTCGTGGCATCATTCCTACCAATAATCGCTCGCAGCCTCGCTATAAACCGTGGTCGACGTACGAGCACATGAAGTCACGATTCAAATTCCCGGCTCTTGCACCTCCCCGCTTCTCATCCTTCCCCTTATCCTTGCTAACAACATCCGTCTCCGCCTTTCTCAACCTCTTGTCCCCCTCCTCAACCCTCTTCTCCTCCTTCATTAGCCATTATCGTGCAATATCGCGATAGGCTCTCTGTAATGCAGTGGTGTCTAGAATAAGCGCTTTCATTTGGATAAAGAGCTTGATGTCGAAGAAATTCAAGTTCATCAGTAGTGCACTTGAAGATTGGTTCTCGCCAGATGAACGCTTCAAGCAATTAAGGCACGAATATTCACGGTGTCTCTAGATACAGTAGAAGCACCTCGCGGGCTAGGCTCGCGGCGTCAGGCGGCGACTCTATTAACTATCTCAGGTGAAAAAAGTATTCGTGTTCTTGCGGGAAGATGTTCCCATATTGAGAAGAGGCTGCATTGAAGGTGGGGTTGAGAGTCCAATTGTGTTCACCAACATGGCGCATTGTTGGATACGGTGCCCTTGAATGCTCGGCATTAAGCCTACGCAAATTTCACAGACAGTCAACAGTCTTTGATCTTCTGGCCATGCTAGAGACGTCATATAGGGATAATCCTGCAGGTGAATACTGCGTGGCTCGCTTCTACTGGTGAGTCGGAGGTGAGCCTGCAGTATTGTCGCTGCAGTGGAACTGATCTGTCGCAGGGTAGAAGACTGGTAAAGTCGTACCTCTATGAACGTGTGTTCCAAGAAGAAAGTGCATTGCTTCTTCACCAACCCTCATGATTGCCTCGACGTCTAAGAGATCGCCTAATTCATCACTTAATCCGTTTACTCACAGAGGTGCCAACGATTATCTAGATTACAGTTGATTTGCTTGGACGGAATCGAACAGTGTCTAACGTGCTTCAAGGTACATTACACTAAGTCTGGTATGTTCTTGATGACACTGCGGAAGGCTAGTTCCTTCTCAGCCTCCTGTAAGAGTGTTGGTTATTCAGCAAGGCTCGAGCAAGGCTAACTACGTGTAAATAGACTCAGGTGACTAGCGGGTGTCAGACGCTTCTACTGTTTTCGGTTTTCCTAGAAGAGGCCTCCTGAGCCCATTTTCCCAGGAGGCCTAACACAGCTTGCTCCCTCTTGATCCAATACCAACTCACCCGAGCTGTACCTTCAGCCCTAGGAGAAATCTCCTGGGAGAAATTACCTAGGAGAGCCTGGATGACCATACATGCACCACCTAACCAGCCCAATCACGGGCCATTTTCAGAGTGCCTCCTGAGTTAACGTATTTTGGGGATGCCAGTGGAGCGGGAGGATCCAGAATTGGAGATGAGGAGCAAGAAGTGGATGCTGAAGAAGGATGAGGCGCACCAACAAGCTTCGAGAACAAGGAGCTTTCATCACGTGACTAGTAGCGGGCTGTGGTGTACACCCAAAGTGGTATACACCACGAGGCGTGGTCCACACCACCAGCAGTGGTGTACACCTAAAATGGTCTACCCCACGAGGCGTGGTTCACACCCTCAGCTATGGTGCACACCAAAAGTGGTCCACACCACAAGGCGTGGTTCACACCAAAAGTGTTCACACCATCAGCATACTCACCGGAAGTCTTGTTAGCTAATTACAGTAGCGCCGACTCATTGACCATCCAAAAGATCTTGCTATATAGAAGCTAACGCAAAGTATCGTCGATTTGGTCGATAATTCAATTCCAGCAAACTCGGTCATTCAATTTAAATAATTGTAAACTATTTCGAACCCGGTGAGATCGCGACACTTTGACATTAGCCAATGAATGAGTGCTTTCATGGCTCGAGTACTCGTCGGGGGAGTACAACCAAATTGAGTGCTCTTTAAGGATAAATCCCACAAAATTAAAGGAAGTACTCGCCAGAGAAGTACTCGTAGGGGGAGTACTGCCAAGGGCAAATGCCACAAAAACTAGAGGGAGTACTCACCAGGGGAGTACTCGTAGGGTGAGTACTACCAAAGGGAATACTCTCCAGGGGCGAATCCTATAAAAACTAGAGGGAGTACTCACCTGGGGAGTGCTCCCCCGGCGAGTACTGCCCTCAGTTTTTGAAGGATTTACCGATTGGCGAGTACTGCCTTGAGTATTCCCGATTCCTTGCTCAGTCGCCACATCTTCCGCAACAACAATGCCCATTAAATCCATCCCTTATTTAACGTCTACTTTTTATTCTATTTACCTTCTATGTATCTCATATCTACACGCCGTCCCTGATTTCTCACTTCCCATGGTCTGGTCACGTGATGGAAGTTCTTTTCCCCGGGCACAGAACTTCCATCACGTGATGAAAACTCCCTGATCCTCTTACGATACAGGTAGGGTGGCCCATCAAGATGTATTTGCCCGCCAACTCGCGTTAGTCAGCTTCCGCCGCTCTGCTCACCCACCACGCACTGTCGCGTCACCCTCTGCTCACTCCAACTCACCTTCACTCACCCACTGCGCAGGCACTGCTCCCTCCTGCTCTCTAAACGGTCGATTCTCGTGACTCGCCTTGCATCCTTCAGCTCGAATTCGTCAAGTTTAGACGGCGAACCCCAGCAGGATGGAGGGGCGCCGCAATGGGCTCCCTGGGCGTGCAAAACTGGATGCAGTATTTGGTAACATGCTCTGCCCCCAGTGTTTCCTACAAAGCCTGGCCTGCTGCACTCGTTCTATCTGTTTCTTCCTCCCTACCTGTCTACCGCGCTCCGGTTGTTTTGCCAGTCGTCCAGCAATACGCCTGGTTTGCTCCAACCCAAACACAGCTCTACGGAATCTACGTTCGGAGCGACCATTTTCTATTTCTGATCACTATCTATGATTTAGTCAGGATCTAAAATGCTAATCCTTGGTGACATTCTTTCTAACGATCGACATAGTTTGTAATGAACGTCCAAGGCTGGTTCTGCGACAATCTCATTCTACACAAGGTTTTGCATTCATTCAAAACATCATCCCATTGCCACGTGTGCCCTTTGAAGTATTGACCAGATCATCTCCTGTGGCCATGTCTTCGACGGACTCATTCTTTGACAGGTACATGGATAGTCTTGAGAAAATTACCCTTTGAGTCGTAACAGCACATAGTGTAGTGCTCTCGCTGATCATTGCTGCTTGGATGCTCGCTGTCTCTGGATGGTTGTCAGTGTTGGTAGCATCCTTGTCAAACGGAGACCAACCTTGAAACAACTTTGGCAGTTTCTGGGGGTAGAGAGCTTTTATCTTTGATCAGAGCCATTTCCACAGCCGGTCCCTGAGCGTGCGATTGGACCACTCTTGAGCCATAGAATATCACGAGAGAAGCGCATACTGGTCGACTAAAATCAATAGGTTGGCATCCTGCAGATCAAGTGCTGATAGTAGCCACCCAAATTTTGCATATCTAGCTAAATGAGTCAGATTTTGAAACACGCGTAACCCCCGCGCTAGAGCGAGGGCGTCGTAGGCATGCAAGCCGCCTTAAATCCTTGGGCATCTATTTTGGTGAATGGCTTTCACTTACTTGGCAGTCAACACCGATATTCTCTTGCCAGTCAGCTCCTCTTTGTGCCTGTATGCGTCTTACCTCTCGGCTTCTGAGCATGACCGGCGAGGTCGCCGCAACTCTAGCAGTAGGTCATCGGCTAAGAGGCAAAGTAAGCTCGTACAAGGTTTTGAAGCAATTTACGAAGGATCGAGATGTTTGGAAGCCTATGTGAGCTACCATACCATGTGTCTAGGCGCTGCTGTCCTTGGCTGAATAGGCGGCAGTGATGAGAACGCTCGCCAGGTGGTCATCAAGAGCGCCGCCACACCTCTTGAGCATTGAGCGCGAAATTCTCGAGTAATGGTATATGAGGGTCAGAAGGAGCATGTGCGTATATAGGTAGATGGATTGAACTATTAAGCTGAACTACTGTAAGAAGGCTACGGAAGGAGGAAAGGGGTGAAAACTCTGAGCCACTAGCGCCCGCCCTATAGGGCGATGGAGCCGAGGTGACTAACCGGATAGGTAACAGTAGTAGTACTGTTCCCTATTTCCAACATCGAGATCGTACAAAATCACACATGCATTCGTCAGATGATTGATAACATCGAAAGTCCTTCCTCGTTGGTGTTAGAGTACCTGGACGACAACCTTCAGGACGTATGCAGTCGGAAAAGACTGGAAGGTTCAGACGTGAAAGTCGTTGCTCGCACTGTACTCGAAGCGCTTGCTGTGCTCCATGACAGTGGCTTTGTGCATACTGGTCAGTAACCATGGTTTATCACACGGCCAACTGCTGTTCTAATGCTATATTTGAGATAGATTTTAAGCCCGACAACGTTCTCATCAACTATGGTAATGACGCAACCCGCTTCAGCAGAGTTGCGCTGGGAGATTGTGGCGATGTGTATCGGTTTAATCCAAACGCGGGTCCGCTCGAAGAAAGTCACGTGATCAGTGCCGCAGTATGCAGAAGTCCCGAGGCACAATTGAATCTCAGATGGGGGCCGCCGACGGACATATGGTCTCTCGGTGCCACCGTACGTAGTTGACTACCCCTTCTGCCAGACATCTCGAACTGATCTGTGCAGCTGATCAGTCTCATATTCGGCGGAAACTGGCATATTTGTAGGCCAGCAAATGTTCCTTTTGACGATGAACATTACGCTTTTTGGGTGCTCGTTGAGCAAGTCAGGCGCTTCGGGCCGTTCAATGACATTTTCACCAAAAGTGGCTCCCGTTCTCTATGTCCGAAGACGATGAACTCGCACGGCCAGACAGGGACTTCATCGCGAAAATGATGAAATTAGATCCAAGGGACAGACCGACAGCAAGGGAGCTTTTGCAAAATGCGTGGTTCAACTTATGAAGCTGCTAAAGGAGCTAGTCGCTAGAAGGACGCTGATCGAACAAAGGAAGATGGATCTCATCCTAATATTCACATTTTCGAGCTTCTATGAAACCTGTTCTGTAACGGTAGAGGAATTATGACGGTGCCTTGGATAGACATCGATATCTATGTCTCTGATGGGTGGGCTGAATGCCAAGCTTCTCGGAAGAAAGCGTCAGCCAATCGTCTTCCTTGAGCGCTGGGTGCTTGATGAGTGCCGGGTATCCTTGTGTAGCCGCCGGCTCTGTCCACCGGTAACAATTCTTTCTTCCTCCCCATCCTCCGCCACGCTCGAATGCAGATCTACTGCATATGAACTTCTCGACGTGGCTATTCATGATTTGATCTGCGTTATGCGTGAGATTGTTTCCGGCGAACTGCGCATACGGGACGGTCAGTGGATGCATGGCAGCCCAAGAAACCCCCGCAACGTTCAACGTGGCACCTCTAATGACCCATCAACGCTCCATCAATAATGAGCGGCGTCGTCCCGCAAAGTGCGACGGAACGCCGCGCGGCTCCCCCCAGCAGCTGTGATTGGGAAAATCGACTTTATCTGGATGTGCCCAGCGCTTCCTGCATCCCCTTACGTCCTCCCTGGCCTCGATGAAATTTTGTGGGCAGACTCTACGTCCCAAAGCCTCCAAAGAAGAGGAGCGATTTTGTCTTGAAAGTCAGTACCATGAGTAAGAAGTTGTCCTTTTTACGTTTTCCTTCCTATGCTCTTCACCCTCTACCTTTCACATTTTGGTATTTCAAAGTGTGCACTCTTCCTTTTCTCTGCAAATTGAGCAAATAATCGTACTTCTCTTGCACACAAATAATGAATGCTAGTATGATTTACCTGCGTGTTCCGCTGAGGACATCCTGGAGAGTAGCGTCAACAACCAGACAGCATTCCACAGCGGAAAGCAGAGGATTCATCTTGTTACCACTATCACCACAAGGAGCTGGGTGGATTCCAGCACGTGGGATTTCCACCGTTTCCTCCAAAACCAGAACCAATCATTATGCACATCATACTCGCTTAGTTTTTGTTTTAGTGCTCTCCACATCAGTCACACTCGGAATGTTTCTGTATAGTGGACGTCGGGGCGCAATTCGGATGGACTGGGCACCGCCAGGTGTGAATCCAACCCCTACCCCCACCTCAGGGAAGCCAGTACCGCCTAATGTTGGGAAAAAGCCATTTCCGGTGGTGACACCGGAGCCGACACCCACCCAGCGTTCTATCTCCTTTGCGCCCGTGCGACCATGCCAAACGACGGATAGACGTCTGCAAATCTACGAGACTCTTGAAAAGGAGTCGCTAGAAATATCGAAACTCCCCAAAGAGGGGGCGATACTGACAAGCGCACCGCTCGTTCCTCCACCGATTACCCGAGACTATCCCGTGCTCCTCCAAGTGCCGCTGACAACCACGACCAAAGAAGCGCAGCTTACGAGCCAGTATAAGTACGAACAGTGGACGTTCAATGATATGGTTCCGGGGCCGTTTATCAGAGCGCGAGTCGGTGACGTGGTGGAGCTGGCCCTGACGAATCGGGACCAGGCGGGTAATCCGCACAACATCGACTGTCACGCCTTTACAGGGCCTGGGGGCGGGGCGGCGCTGAAAACAGCAGAAGAGAATGATACCAAGACAGCGAGGTTTAAGCTACTGCACCCAGGACTATACCTGTACCACTGCGCCGCGGCGCCGGTGCCCGTACATATCGCCAACGGGATGTATGGACTCATGTACGTGCAGCCGGCGGAAGGGGATCTACCCGCCGTGGACCGGGAATACTACGTGATGCGGAGCGAATTCTACCACGAGCCGCCTGAGGTGCTTGAGGATGGACGGCGGTCGTCGGTGGTGGAGTTTTCGTATCCAAACGCGCTGCGCGAGGAGCCGAACATCGTCGTCTTCAACGGGAGCGAGTCCGCCATGACAAGAGACCGACCTCTCAAGGCCAATGTCGACGAAACTATCCGCGTTTACTTTGGGAACGTAGGACCGAACTTGGCGAGCTCTTTCCACGTCATCGGTAGCAACTTTAGAAACGTGTACCGCGACGGCGATGTCGTGAGTCCCCCTGGACACTTTATACAGACTGTCAGCGTTCCCCCAGGTGCCGCGACAATCGTCGATATGAAGATGGTTGTTCCTGGGACCTATGCCTTTGTGGATCATGCCATATTTCGCTTGGATAAAGGCGCTGTGGGTTACTTGAATGTCTCTGGGAAACCAAGATCCGATGTTTACCAGAGTGCACAATCTCCTGCCCCATGCGTTGGATGTAAATTACACCCCTAACGGTAAACCTATCCCTTAGGTACACATTGGTTGCATGGTTGTTCGGATAGGATGTTTAGCATTGACGATTGTGATGCTTTCCTTTCCCTTTGATTTTCTCGATTCTGCATATAAAAATCTGCAAATGCTGAAGTAATTGAGGTCTCCATTGTGGTGTTGATGAAGTTAGCCACTGATCTATATATTCAGGGGTTCTACATTTCTTAAAGTGGTCGACCCAGGTGGGTGATCGCTTAACAGAGAACCCTTCTACTTACCCGAGCGCGTGTCGTCGCCAGGACGCTTTGCATTTGCAGAAACCTCTAATTGCCCTTGAAACTCGTTGACCTCAATCCCTCTTTGCTGATCTCCATCACCAATTGCCCTTCCCGCTATATGCGCCGGCGCTTCTAGTGCTCAAACCGGCTTCGTCATCGATTATCGTCGTTTACGCTGCTGGCCTGCTGCTCACTACAACCCCACTGTCCTAAGCAGTGTGTCCAGTAGTAATCCAATTGATACTACTACAGTATTTAGATTACACTGTATGATTATTAAACCTCGTACGATTACAATACCGTACAATACGGCCAATACCATATAAATCCAATCGTGTACGACTAATCTCGCTGTCGCTACTTTACTCTCAGGATTAGCATCTGACATGTGTTTGTCACCCAAGCAGGTTCGAGGCCGCCATACAGGATCTATAGCTCCAGGTGGGAGAGGTGAACTGTACAGCTAAACCAAATACGAAAAGAAATACTAAATCAGAGTAAAGCTCTTGCAATTGCGGAGGCTTCACTCCAAGAAAAATTTGCCGACGAGATTTGCGTCCTCTCTGACCGACGTGCAGAGCTTGATCGAATGGAGGAGCGGTCCAAAGTGGCTATGGGCAAAGAGGATGATGGAATTCAATCCTTCATAGGCGATTTGCTCGCAGATGCTGTTTCCAAAGTCCTCGCAAGACATGACATTGGGAGTAACGGGAATGATACATCGAATAGTATGTGTGGAGGAACAGCTTCTGAGGGAAAAATCGTGGTGAGCAGCAAGCCTGAATCCAGCAGAGAGCGCGAAGTTAGTGCTGGCCTAAATGCGCAGATTCGCGAAGCATTGACGACAGAAGAACCTTTCAGTGACGAGTTCCCCTGTGATGATGCGACCCTTGAAGCCATGTGTTTAGGTGCTGAGTTAAGAAACTAGGTACACATAGATGAGGTCTGCATAGATACTCGGGATCTGTGCCAGAGCCTCTGCAAATTTTCAACAGCGGTGATCATACTTGTCTAATTTCTGTTGGCATAACACAAATCACCTTCGTACCATTCAAACCGCCTATTCAAATCATGTCTATGCTTTCTTTGCCTCAAATTCATATCTCCCTTCTTCAATCCTAGCTTACGGGATGCATCGGTCAATCAAAGCAAATAGTCACTAGTTAAGCACCGAAGCGAGCATAGAAGCAAGCACATCAAGTTCTAGTCTTCGAAACCCATATCCTAAGCTTATGACAGCTATACGTGATCGGACAGAATTCTATGACCTGGGCAAGAATTGCTTAACACGGCTGTGAAAGAGACACTTGACCGTAGGGCGGCTGAAGTCGCACGGCAGGCTTGACCGTAGGGTGAATAGAGTGATAATGGCCGCCCGACAAGGCATTTATCCTACGTAATTCATCATTCTGAGACCTTCATAGTTGTTCTAGTCATTCATCATACTTGAACGTCTGGGACTTCTCTGTAAGAAGTATGAAGACGTTATATAACTTGAAGCTGTTACGATGCAAGAAGTAAATAAATGATCGAATGGACCGAATGATACATGACCATATACAAGCTTTGTGAATTAACCGTGACTACGATCCCGTGGTGGGTGGGTTCTGGTGTTGAATTCATGTGGAAGTCTCGATCATATGTTGTTGAGTTCCAAACGCCACCGCCACAGATCAGACCTCGGCATTCGATTACTCAGCAGAGACCATATTAAGTTAGACAAAAGAATTGCGACTTCCTTGAAGTCGCAAAACTTAAACCGACTTCCAGCAGACAGCAATACCTGCAGAGCGTCTGGCCTTTCACTAAAAATCAAATGAGATTCATTATTGAACGTGTACGCAAGATTGATATCCCTGGATGTATTTATTGCTGACGATAATAGGTCTTTCAATGCCTCCGAGACGACATCAATTTCAAAGTGGCGGATCTAAGAGAAGACCATGGCGATTGCTCAGAAGCAATCAATGATGAGTTACGTTCACTATCTACTTATCTTCTTGATCTTCAGACCTCTGTAAGTGCATCCTTTCTGAGACTGTAAGAGAAAATTTAGACCATTGCTTACACTTTCCAGTGCGTGCAGGCTCACGCAGGTCACAATACACACCAGCGGTCATCCTGCGCAACTAAGCATCCTGAACCTTCAGCTTCTTCAAGGGATCTAAATATTACATCTCAACCTTCTTCTCATACTTCTTCGTTTGAAAGTGCGGTTATCGCCTCACCTTCCGCCCAGATTGCTTCTACAGCCTCAGGATTTTCGAACTTAAATCCAGAAGCCCCTTCGGCTGGTACTATAGAGGATAATACTCAGCAGACATCTCCTTCGGAACATGTTGAGGATGTGGTTGAAGAGGCCTCTATGACCTGCAAGGAAGGCTGCAGCGGTCAAACAGTCTGCCTGACTGAAGTAGTTGATGATGCAGCTGAAGATGATATTGCTGGTGAAACTCAGAACGGTACCTTCGTTCAAGGGGTGCAGGTTATAACTGAAAAGACCATCTCTCAAGATGTTGAAGATATCATTAATCAGATTCTTGAAGATGTTCAGGATGTCAGTCAGGAAACCTCTACTCCCAAAGAAATCCATGATGCAGCCCACCAAACGTCTTCCGCAACCAGCTCTCCAGGCATAACATCTACCAGTACCCGTGCACATGCTATCAATTCAGGAGGAGGAGTATCACCACCGCTCGATGATGATAGCAAATCTATCCACTACCTTTTTGAAGGTGGAGTGTTACTGCTCAAACCTACTCCGGAGCAGTGGTTGGACTTCCCTGCAATTCTCCGCTATGCCGAATCACTTGGTGCGAGTACAAGTGGCGCTTTCAAGGTACTCATTCCGGAGGGCGTCGCTGGTCGCGGCCTGTTGGGTCCCCATGCCACTGTGACGCAGAAGGGATATCAATTCTCAATCGAGCGTCTAGGAAATGATACTTTCAGAGTTGAGAGGAAGGAATTTGATGTGGATGCTCAAGCAGACCTTAACCCGTTGGATACATCGTCAACTGATCAGCTCATAGAACGATTCGAAACCCTTCTTGAAAACCAGGTCAACGATCTAGATACATTGAAAGACGTCTATTACTGCGCGGACGTGGATGCAAGGGAGCCTGCTACTCGGGCAAAGTTAGGCCTACCGAACAAATCCCCCATCTGGCCTCTCAAGGGCGATCGTCTCCCGGAGACCAAAAAGCGCATCCCTGGCATCCATTGGCCTTTCTCTTATCAAGCTGGGCCTACCTTTGGAGCACCTTTCGCTATCCATCAAGAGGATCACCGGCTGCATTCTATCAATTATCTCTACACCGGACAACCTAAGGTCTGGGTCATAATCGCACCAGGCCATGCTCAGCGACTTGAGGAGAAACTTCGTGCAACCAATGGATCTTACTACAAAACAATTTGTGAACAATTTGTACTCCACTCTGCCACTTATGTGCTACGCTCGACCCTAGACGCCTGGGGCATCTCCTTCCAAATTATCCGTCAACTGCCGAATGAGGCCGTCGTCACTTTCCCGCGTTCCTATCACCAAGGGTTCAATGCAGGTTACAATTTGGCCGAAGCGGTCAATTATGCTGATTGCAATTGGAATATATTGAATTATCGAGACTGCAAGGAACAGCTCTGTCCAGCTGGATTCATTCATAGTAAGAAGATGTGTCTGCGCAATAGGGATGAAGAGCAAGAAGCAGAAGAGAACGATGTTTCTTCTGTTGATGAGCCAGTGACTGCACTCATGCTCGGAGTCAGAAAGAGAAAGAGACAAAAGCTGGAACCAAAGACAAGGAAAAAACCCACCTCAGAAAAGGCTCAAGTGTCTACTAGCGAATACCAGTCGTGGAAGAAATATGAGATGCGGCATGACAAGACTTTGAAGAGTCTCAACCGACCGTCGCCGTCATATGTGCGCTCACAACCAAGCCAGATATTCGCAAAATTCGAAGCTTGCAACCTTGATGGAACTTTAATCAGTGCTCAGGCAGATTCATTGACCCGCATACTGGTCTCAATCGCTAGTCATGATGCCTTTTATCAACTACGCGATGCATATACCGCAATTCGGGAAAACCAAAGTCCGATGCTCTCTCAGCTCAATGGGAACGTTGCCCAAACCATACAAAGCCTGGACGCTTTGGACGCGGTGGCATCCATTGGATCTATTCAGCGGCGTTATCAATTGGCACACCTAGTTCTCATTCGTGAGGAACGAGAACTGAACTGTAGTAATCACCTGACCCAAGAACGTCGTACTCAAAAGATCATGCCCAGACGAACGGCAAAATTGCTGAGGCCTGCTGAAAAAGCTTCAGAAGACCCAGAGAGACAGTATAGAGGCGCGGCTTCCCTAGCTCTGAAGGATATGATGGCCGAAGCCTACCCTAAGGTGGAGCCGCCCCGTTTTCAAACTGGGAAAGTGGATGATGGTTATTCAAAAAGACTGAAAATCTTAAAGAATAGGCTGGGTAGTGGACGGAATTGGCGGCTGCTACAGCAAAGATTTGGGGACGGTATACTCGCTTTGATCCCCACAGATGGTGAATATCGAATCAAGAATTCCGAGTAAGTCTAGCTGGTGTGAAGTGTCAATTGTTTGACTAATGATTCCCAGCATTGAGAAGATGTCACTGCCTCTGTTCACGTACTTCCTAGACCTCTTGGATGAGAGTCGAGGCGCTTTTCTTCGTCAAGTCAGCCAGCAAATCTATGAACATATGGATGATATTCTGAGCAGAAGAAATCTTTGCTATAGATATGAATTTGAGGAGATGGATGCCGACTTCTTAAAGGCGGAACCGCATGACTCTCCTGCTTTCCTACAATTTTCCAAGTTCAATAAACTGTGATAGACTGGACCCCGGAACTGAAAGTCCCACAATTAGGTTTCACGTCGCACCAAGCCTTCGCCTTGCAAAAGGTGTTGATCCCAACGCTCGCACGGCCACCACGAAACTTCATTCCTACATCCTATGGAGGTGGAGAGCCATCGTTATTCCATGTCTATCCCAACGCTGGTGTCTTCGCCCACTAGCATGCCATAATCACAATATCTCACCGTGCCACTAGCTAACCGTTTTTGAGCACACTGCAACATAAGCCCTCTGGCCATTGTCGATATTGTCAGAGCGCGACTCGGCTGGCGCCTAAACATATTTGATAATCTAGGGCTACAGTTGTACGTCTACCACAAGCTCCATTTAAGTTCATAGCGGAGATGCCAGAGAAAGATACTAGAAATCCTTAATTTTACAGTACTGGCGATGCTGATTTTGGGCTAGCCTCGCCTTTCGCAGCCTGCTCCCCCTAACCTAGAAGCCTACTCTCAGCGTTACAGACTCTAGTCGACGAGGCCTTGGACAGTACCGTCTTTGGCCCTCTAATATTATCTATGAGCATCCGTCGGAAGCAGTTGAGGCGGCAAAATCGACGCATAAACGAGGAGGTTTATAACCTCTGGACATTCTTTGCACTTCTGGAGAATTTGTACGGGTTCGAGGTCTAGAGCAACGGAGCTTGCTGAGTGTGAGAGAGTTCCGCGAAACACCTTAGCTACGATGGACTCGACCGGGCTACTGAGTTGACGTAGGGTTTGACCTCTGCATCTGTCAAGAAGCACAACGAATTTCTCGAAGCTTTCATCAGGCAGCGACATGATCCTATAATCAAGTCAACATCAGTCGAAAAGCAGATGGCAATAACGTACATGCTGTCAGTGACGCTCAGGTTCAGTTGCGACCCTAGAGGGAGCAATCCGAGTATGCCATACCCAAACTTCATTTCTAGTATGTTCAGACGCTTCCCAAGCCTTCTCAAATAAGACACAGTACGATATCTTTCTGTGTATTGCGCACAGCTCTCCTCTAACATGGGGTAGACCTCGTTCATGATCGCTTTTGTGATCTCAGCATTAGCAAGATAACTAGGATTGCCCCTTTTTGGTTTGGCTCGGTCTGAGAAACCTTTGGTAGTCACAACAACGAACCCGTCGGTGGCTGCTTCTGGACAATGGCAATTCTCTCTAAACAGCTGAAGAACGTGGCATCTCCTAAGAAGACCAAGGTTGGCGATATTTTGGTCCAGACTTTCGATTGCCTCCAGTCTCCTTGCATTTGAGAGACTGTATCCAGGTTTTCTTGAATCGTCGGTTGGGCCACGCCTATACGCTTGCAAAATGGTACCGAGTACCTCGAATGATTCAGTGCTTGCTATTGCGGAGAAGAGCGTTTTGACTTCTATCCTGTATTGGTCCAATCCCATAGTCATGATGCAATCTTGCGTCTCCGTAGATTGGTAAGACCTTTCTGGGCAAGCAAGTCTTAGGTTATCACATTTGGTTTTTTCTAGGGAAATACATCGGTCGAGTAAAGCCTCGTCAAACCCAAACCATTGAGTGCGGCGATTGTTTGGTCTTTTCCTTTTTGGTTCCGTAGTTATGGGAGCCTCCTTCCGTCGTTTCACAGCTAATTTGTTTGCCTCAATCCCGCTCGACTGATACTGAGTCAGTGGATTCGCTTGATCCGGCACAGTTCCGTCCACGCTTGCGATAGTGATCGTTTGATTTCGGCTTGCTTCGTTGGGCAGAACACTTACTTGGGTAGAAAAGTCTCTGCTTTCTCCTGCAGGCGTTGTCAAACTTTCCACTGCGGAGTTGTTGCCAATGAAAGATTCAGGTTGTACTTGATCAAGTGCACGAGAAAGACTTCCCTCACGTTCGACAATACTTTCCCAGAAACTATCGTTATTTAAGGTCTGAGGTTGTACCGGGCTCTCGGTGGTTTCGCCTAAGAATGTGATCTGATTAAGCCTTCGAAATAAGAGTTCTTGAGGATCAACACAAACTTCTTCTGGCGTAACAATACTGAAATGCGCGAACGGTCAGCGTAGACAGCATTTCAACTGAACAACTACCTACCAGAGGTACTCCACGACTTGCCTAAGAACTTTGAAGTCCCTCCTACAATCGATCCATGAAGCTCCCACGATGGCACTCACTGCCAGACTTAGAACTGTTGTCGATGGCGGTTGGTCTTGCTGTCGAGGACTGTATGTAATGCAAGCGTCAATGCCTAAATCGGTAGCCCTCGCGGCACGATGCTTCTTGGTGGCAGTGCACTTGATGAAGTTACTTGCAGCGCCTTGATTTGTGAATAAGCGTTCAACTTTCTCCCATTTGATTGAAATCTTACTTCGTGAAGCTCCTTCTGCGTATGCTTTGTCAACCAATACACCTTGAATCATTGTGTCTCCTAGCTGTGCTAGCCTACGATTGCCGTCGTGGTTTTCTTCAACAGCGTCAGCAGCCGTTAATGCTTGCCTCAAATGATCGATGTCTGCGAATTCATAACCCATGTGGGCTTGAAGCTTGCGTAGTCGAATACCACTAGCCATGGTGGAGATAGGGCTGACAAAGTACAGCGTAAGGGTGCAACTTTCGGTCTTTCAAGAAGTTGGGAATATGTACATTTTAGTTCATTGTAAGAACTGAATCAGAGATTACGTAACATTGTGTTCTATTCCAGATTGAGTGTTATCCATCTGTAGCTTAAGTAAATACCCCTTTTGGACAAGCTTTTAACTCGAAGAATTGAATCCACCTGGTGGCGGACTGGATACGGTTCAAAGCCGTCCATCATTTACCTAATAGGACTTCGTCATGCAGCCGACGATCAAGGAATCAACCAAATAGGCAACGTCTTCTATCCTCTATCTTTGTTCCTATAAATTAGCAGCTACCAGAGATGATCAACCGTCGCGTGTACTTCAAACCTCAAGCATTATTAGCATGTCTCTTCTGGCCTCTTCACGATCATCGTTCTTCTTGCAATATAATGGATTCAAGCACGACCCTTGTGCTCCAATCCTTGATGAATTCCATCGGCTTTCGAGGCATCGACAGTGGGTTCCCGGCTCTAAAAAGGGAACTTATACGGAGGCATGGAAGCAATGTTTCGGAGATAGCGTGCCTGTTGGACAAGATCCCGAGTCAATGGCTGGAGGAATTGACACCCTCCTTCAAAATTTTCGTGGACTCAACATATCTCAGAATAACAAACCATCAATCGCCAGAAAACGCATTGCAGCAGAGTTCGCAAAATATTACGGGTCAGATGTTAGTAAGAGAGAGAGGTGGCAAGAGATATGTCGTGATTGTGGCCTATCATCGATACCACCTTCAATAAATAAGTGCAAGAAAGTATAACACCTTGATCATGTGGGTCACAACTTCGGTTTGCTGACCTTTACCTCCAGGCACTTAAGGGCATACACGTCAACATTTTTCATTTTCTCCAAGCGAAAAGTGAGAACACGATTCCATATCGCTTCCCAACGAAGAAATCCCTCATCGATTACATGCGTTGCAATCGAGCAATGATATACCCTTTGGCCTTGGCTAAAAACAATGTGTTTCTGTCGATACTACTGGTCGAGTGTAGGTAGATTGAAAGACGGACTATCTTAGCTGGAGAAGTAAGTAAGGTGACATGCATATTGACGGGTTCGAGGACTTTATGGAGGAATTGCCACCGATTAGACTCGGTCAAGCCTTTATGTAGCAAGATTTGGGGCATTCTATTTCTCCCTCCCAAGAATGGGGGTTGAGAATTAGCATTTAGTCAACTCTATCAGGAGGTTCACAACCCACTTACACCCTGGGTATGCCTTGCGAGTCTGTGCTTGTGCCCTGTCGGAGTCTGACATCATCCAGTGCATGAGGGATTGAGAAGATGCCCCGCGAATCAGCGGGCCCATGTTCTCCTTTCTCATCCCCAAGCCCGAATCCGCTTCCTCCGCCTGAGTTAGACTAGGACGCAGGTTCTTATGCAGTGTTTGCTCTCCTCTTTTCGTTGTTTCTGCGACTTTGATATTGGCTGACGTTGCGTCAGACGTACTGATGTGAAGGTCACGCGTCTTAGACTCTTTGAGACAGTGATCCATCTGCACAGAATGACGAGGATGGCGTGCCGCGCTTGTCCCCTTGTAGATGGTCATCTACCAATTGAAGTTGTACAACCCGAAGAATGAAGACGAATGTAAGGGATTCTGCACCAGCCAATCCGATATCAAATTCCCCGCTTCTTGCCCGGCACATAACCATGAATCTTTTTCACCTTATAATATGAAGAAGATCATCAACTCTGTTATATCTATGGCAGAAGGCTCACATCGACCATTCGTTACTAACTTCAAGAATTTTCATCGGTAATACATCAAAATGCGCAAAGATCTGAATTTCATCATAAACCACGTCTTCCTCCCTCCGAAACTGCCGCAGAAAGATGACAGCGACGATACGAAGAGCGCTTCTTTCATAGAAGAGTTGCGGGCAGCACTGGGATCGCTCCAAGCTCACATTCCAGAGCAAGAGCGTTCGGAATGGATACCCTGCATCAAGATGGTCAGCAACATGCTCGAGCTACGGGATCACTTTGGAGGACTGGTGGCCGAAAGAGTGGAAACAACGCTGAGGAGAATGATCGATGGAGGTACGAATGAATCAACCTTTGGGACGAAACAGGCGTTTAACATCGTTTGCGTTAAATACAGATATTCTTGCGTTGCACGTCCGCAGCCAGAACGCCGGGCTCATCGTCCGGAGATCTTCTGATCAATACTCATTCGAGTTGTTCGAAGTCTCGCCGACCACTGAGGCCGTTATCGGGGCCAGAGGCCGGCTGCGACGCTGCTTTCCCGGTCCAGCCATGGTAATCGGTCAAGACCGAATCGCCGATGCCAGCTTTCTCAAGCCGCTGACCGAATTACTCGTCACACTTGATGCTGAGACGCCTCAGGAAGTAATGCCAACTACAACAAAGGCACACTCGAAGGTCATTGAGAACAGGGACACAGTGCACCCAAGGTTCGTCACGGAGATGCTCACCGGCATTCTGCGAGCCGTTGGGCAACCGCTCGATGTTCCTCGCATCTACAAGCACACACGCGACGACGTCCTGTGGAAGGATGCACTCACACCGTGGCGACGTTCCCCTTTGTGGCTCTTCCTTCGCGTTGCATTGCAGACGAGTCTCATACGTAACGATGATGAGGAGCCGCACATGCGGTACAAGTCATTTATGCTGTTTTTCATGACCCACGTCTTGGAAGGCGCTCTGGAAGCTTCTCTGCCGAGTGAGACGCTCTTTCTTATGACAGCAAAGATCAGCCGCCGTGCGCTGAAACTTGGGGCAGTGGATGGGACGGCCTGGTTGCAGTATGTGGAGACGACAATGGGGGCTGTTCAGCAAGAATTGGTTCACAGATGGAAATCCGTGGAGAAGCATCCGGATCCCCTAGGGACGCAGCAGAACTGGCTCCCATCGCAGCTGTCCTTCCTCCACGATACTGATCTAACGCTCTCAAGATTGCGGCCGTATGTGGCGAGAGTGCTGACGCGGTCGGTGGCACCCTCAACCTCTCACCATTTTACGTCGGATTGTGGTCGCCGCATCTCGCAGTGCAGTTCAAGCTTGCCCGACCTGAGTCTGTTAACTGAGGGGGACGGAGGTCACGTCCGCTTGTATCTGGCAGATCTGGAACTCTGGGTGCACCACTCTCTCAACGACTGGCTGCGTGCAAACATGGAACGTAAAGACATCTGCACGGCCCTTGCCAAGGTCATTGACACCTATATATCGGCGGCCTCTTCCGCTTATACAGATATGCCGGAAGACATTTCTCTTATGCTCCTCACCTCAATGGACCTGTGGGTTGCGCTTGACGAGTGCGCGATGCACCACTGTCCTTTATTACGCGACTACGATCCGGAGTTTCCGCCGTCGCTATTCGAACCGTTACTATTACCCAGGAAGGCTCAGATGGAACGACTATACCGCATTGAGCAGTATCTCGTAATGAGAAGAGCAGCTCTACCGGGGTACCCGTCCATCTTTCGATCAGTCGACACACAGAAGAGCTTTGCCGTGCGGTACTTTCTGCAGTCGCCAGATCATCAGAAACTGCGACGGAAGATCGAGGCGGAGGCGACGAATGAACGGTCTCAAAAAGTATCCGAGCTTGCGAAGGAACTTCAACGATATCACGAGCTGATTAAACAGTCGGGCAGAATGGATTGCCAGTACGTCTCTCGGCGGCGAAGACGTCAACAAGTTTCTGAGCACAGCGGCTCCTGTCAGAAATGCCAGCTGAACACAAAGGCCGGAAGGCTCACCATTGACGTTCATGAGTGGCCACTTCCGGAGAGAGACCTGGAGACGAAGGCCGCGGTATTCGAGCTTGATGTGCCAGCTGTTGTATCCGAATGACGTGATATCACTTATAGCATTCTTGTCGACACGTTGTCTGTCGATCGTGGCGCTCAAACTCCACGTCGAGGCAGAGGCAAGCAGCAAGGGGTATACGCCCTCCGCAACTACGCCGGTTTACAAAAGTTCTTTATATCGCAGACAGGACGACTCCAGCTCACATCTACAACAAAACCTTTTGTCATCTCGCATTATCGACGTCAGAACATTTCTCAGGCCAATGAGACTAACGTATGCGTCAAAAACGGCTTAAACTATTCCGTTTACGATTCGAAGAAAACGAGATGGACGAAAGAGCTCTTAGGTTACTGCAATGTGCGTGAAAAGTGCACACTCAAGCTTCCAGCTGGGCCGTATAGAGGGCTGCAGTACGCCGTGAACAACACAATTCACACCTCTAACGAGATACTTGCGAGTCAAGCTGAGTGTCCTGAGACGCTGACGATGCATGAATTCTACGCCTTTGGAACCTTGCGGTCAGGTCATCGACTGCAATGGCGGAACATCGCTCGCGAACTCACCGCTCGTGTCCTCAATTTCAGTTGCCATGAGACGCAGGCTTTGCTCACCCAGGCTGCATGGCAGGTTGGCCCTTGCAGTAAAGGAGAGGTGTGTCGAGAATCCCACGCCGACCTTGAAGAGGAGGAGTTTGGGAAGTCATTGCTGTCGGCCTTGAACGATGCAGTCGGGACGATCGAAGGCAACTGGCAGGGTGCTGCAGCGGCACGTACTTTTGTCGCTCTTGCAACTCGACTGCTCTCTCTTTCTATCTGCAACGTGGTTCGCCAAGGTTGCTGCCGTTTTCTGCGACGAGCACGAGCAATCTCATTGTGCTGGACCCGCGAATTGGGGCGAAAGTTGCAGGAAGAACAGAAGGAGGAGGAGCTCGAAAATCTGAAAATCCGGACGCTTGAAGTAGCCTTGACCTGTCATGGGACGTTTGACGTAGATCCGCACCACCTTCCTGATGTATCCAATTCGGACGAGGATATTGCAGTCGTAACTGAATGCTCAATCTTCGTGCACGACCGATGCCCAGTGGTGACAGACGATCTACCTGCATCGATAAAAATACTATTGCAACGATATTGGAGGCTATCGTACGTTCTCGAACCACTTCTGCGCAAGCGGATTCTAGAGGTCCGGAACGGTCTCGATAGTACAGTTGGTCGACTTTGGGCAGGATATGTGCCGGGAACCCCATGGACGGCCTTGGAAACGCCCAACGAGCGATGGCTCGGAACGGAGACATCAAATGAAGGCGGTGTTTCGTCGATGCTGGTCCACTACAATCTGCTGGACGGAAGTTTGCTTGTCAACGGATCGCCGCTTACAAGGCTTCCCTACTCGTACGAATCACATCCGACTTTCCGTCGACTATTTGGCGAGGTAAAGTGACATTTTCTATTCAAAGAAGCATAGGAAGGAGGGCTAATGGATCGATATGCGACACAGAAAGTTCTCGATGTTGTCCCGTCAACTATCAGTGAAATGGTTTTCGAAGCTCGGAATGAGTTATTCAACCACAAAGTGAACATTATTCTTTCCTTTTTCTTTGTCCCCCTTCTTCTTGTGGACGGGGTTGTTAATGACGGAGCTGCTTTGTGTTGCTAATTAATACTATAACAGTTATACTTTCGTATGCACGACTCCAATCTCATTATTCAGGCAAGAAAACCAGGACACATCTACGAACTGCTCCCGGTGCACGCTCTGGACGGCGATTTTCCACAGGCTTTCATTCAAGATTACGCGCATTGGCTGGACATTAACACGGGTTTCATTGAATGGCGACCGTTACTCAATGCTTGGACGCCGACATTACAGAGCTGGCAGATGCGGTCCGACAGCCGAGGGGAAAGCTTCTTGATTCGGGGTTCGTCGAAATTGATAGACCTTCATTCACCCACAGCAAAGGCCGTGTCAACAATCCTGGGTCCGTTAGAACATGCGGCCCACGTACACATCACACTCAACGGCGAGACGGAGGTGTTGGAGGTTCACTTGCCACGGCTGAAGCTTGAATTTTTCTTGAAAAAAAGTGCCACGCAGCTTGAATCGAAGCAATTTCGTGGGATGACCGTAGATGCAAACCAATCGTTTGGCACCCTAACCGGACTGGTCAACAAGCTGGTCCTTCGGGGAAACAACGACTCGTCGCGCAGTGTCATCATCCCTCACGGCGACGTTTCGTTCAAGCCAGAGGGCTCCCACGTACGTGTACAGATTGACACCTCAACGCAGCACCTTTCGTACCATCTCTATCATATTGATCGTCAAATTGGGCGACTTGTCGACAACGGCAGCCTTAGGAGCAAACTGTTCAAATGCTACCTTCATGCTGTAACAGCCCACTGTCTGACCGACGAACTCACCGGTCGGACCGGCACCGAAGAAGCCCTCTCGACAATAGCGTCGCCCTCCGTCGGATCTTTTCTCAGCCTTGACCAAATGGAAGTTGACCTGCTGGTGCTCCTTGCGCAACTGACCCCGCGTCGTCAGTACTACCCCCGTCACCTCCGGGTGATGCAAGAGGTACAATGGCAGACACTCTCTCCACTTTCACAGCACATCTCGTTTTGCACATCCGTGCGGTCAATTTTCGAACAAGCGAGAACATCCGGTCTATTTCATGATAAACCCGCGACATTACCGGATGCAGACATCTGCAGCGACCAACACTTGCTTAAGAGGGCCTCCATCCGGGATTCTACATATCGTGTACACGGATTCGGAGCGGAGGATCACACAACAGAGCACGATGTCGTTTATATCGCCCGAGACCATGTCTCGGACAGCATACGAGAGTCCCAGGTTTGTCGCATTGCGAAGCTGGTCGACAGCTGGTCTGCAAACTTGAGAGGCTGTTCACAGTTGCTCCATGAGCTCGAGTCATGGGGCGAGCCACTGCGCGGTTGCAGAAAAGAAGAAACCTTTCCTCTAGGCTACCATACGAAATGGCTGGATCCACCTGCCAAGTTTCTCCCGAGAGATTGGTGTACGCTACAGACCGCTTTATCTCACAGTGTGGTTGAGAGAGACAAATACAGAGTCATGATATTTCTGTCCACCCTGAGTTATTCACAGCACGCGAAGCAAGAGCTTGTTCAGACGCTTCTGGCTTTCGCAACGGTCCCCGAACTTCAAGTAATAAGACCGCCAGACTACACGTCCTTTCACCTATCGCATGGCTTTCAGCCGGATAAGGAGAAATTGGTAGACGTGACTAAACAAAAGACGCGGCCGTTTTCTCTGTGTCCGGAATCCAACTTGCCTCAGTTCTCCTACGAAAACTTCGCAGACGCCGACGAGCGTCGAAGGGACGAGCACCAAGCGGCGGTGGAAGAACGTCTCGGCTACTTCGCGGATGCCCTCATCTGCCAGTGGCCCGAAGCAAATGTTTGCGATCCAGTAGACATTGAATTCAACACGTACATTTCCGTGAATGAGGCCACAAAGGCTGCCATGATCTGGTTTCAAAGCTGGTATCGCAATGCCAAGTTTAAAGAGTATATCGGCGAAACGCAAGACATACTAAACCAGCTCAGTGCCCGATGTCAAACTCTACTGGGATACTCCTTTCCGCAGCCCCCCTACCATTATTGTCCAAAGCGGAGCCATGTCAAATTTAATGACATTGTGGGAAGACCCGCTCCTAACCTGTCTCCGGCTCGCCTGGAAAACTTTGATTCCTGGGTCGGTCAGCAAGACGAGAATGAGGGGAACCACGGCGAACTCAAGCTACTTTTGATGCGTCTGTTATGGAAATCTTCAGGCTGCTATGAGCGACGATACGCCATTGGCTTGTGGAATAGCTTCGACTCTCTTCACGGCAGTGCGGAAGACAGACTAAGTGGATCACCAAAGGCACTGAAGCCACTGCTGGAAGATCATCTAACGCTGTGCAAGACCCACGTCGATGATGTATATCAAACGATTTGTCGTTGCCTCCAGGCGGAAACGTTAATCACGCATCGTCTGGCTTGTGGGGCGAAAATGTGGCCCCGCCTGTCAACCACCTCGCTGCTTCAACATCTGGCAGGTGGCAAAGGAGCCTCGTTGCGCGACGACTGGGAGGGTTCTTTGATTGAGTATGCATTGGCCATATCGAACCTGCAACGGGCCGAGCGCCTCCTTACGTGTATCGGAAACAATTCGGAACTGTTGAGCGAACTCAACAACCCGGGCCATCAAGGTTGGGATCCAATAAAATATCCGGACTGGCTGCTTCTCGAAATTGAAAACAACATCTCGATCCGACGGGTGCAAGCTCAAATTGCCCGGGAAATGATTTCACCGTCGTCCGGTGCGAACTCGATCTTGCAGCTGAACATGGGCGAAGGAAAGTCATCCGTCATCGTTCCTATTGTGGCTGCGGCTCTGGCAGATGGAAAAAAGCTTGTGCGGGTCGTCGTCCTCAAACCACTGTCAATCCAGATGTTCCATGTGCTACTGAGGAAGCTTGGTGGCATGCTTGGCAGACGTATCTTCCTCATGCCGATCTCACGGTCGGTCCGGTTGGACGTGCACAAGGCAAGGCGAATCCGAAACCTGTGCGAAGAATGTATGCGCACGGGTGGAATACTTCTCGTCCAGCCAGAACACCTCCTTTCGTTTGAGCTGATGGGCCTTGAAAAGCTTTTGTCCGGCGAGTCGGAGCTGGGCAACGTCCTGATCAAGACACAGCGCTGGCTGGAGGACAATTCGCGTGACATCCTCGACGAAAGTGATGAAATTTTGAGTGTCCGCTTCGAGCTTGTTTACACCATGGGTACGCAGCGCGCAATTGAGTTCAGCCCGGACCGATGGACCATCATCGAGCATGTTTTAGGACTCGTGAGCCGATTCGCACAGCCAGTCCTTCAAAATTTCCCGCAAGGCTTGGAGCTACGACCTGTGTGCCCTGGAAGCTTCCCCCGCATACGAATTCTGCAGCCTTCCGCCGCCGATAAACTTATCGAGATGGTGGCAAGAGAAGTGTGTGAAGCGGGTCTGCCGGGAGTGCCCGTGTGGAATCTTCCCCAACACGTGCGAGCTGCCCTGTCGAGGTTTCTCACGGATCTCGATATTGGCGAAGCCGACACCAAGCTATTGCAGCATCATGTTCTTGGTGTGGAATCGATGAGGAGGAGCTTGCTTCTTCTTAAAGGCCTGATTGCTGGTGGGGTTCTGGCATTTGCTCTGCAGCAGAAGCGATGGCGCGTCAACTACGGACTTGACCTCTCGCGGACCATGCTTGCTGTACCATATCGTGCAAAGGACAATCCTGCAACGCGGGCTGAGTTCAGCCACCCCGATGCCGCCATTGTTCTAACTTGTCTAAGTTATTACCACGGTGGCCTTTCGGATGAGCAGTTATATACCGCCTTCGAAAAGCTGCTTTCGTCCGACCATGCCCAGGAAGAATATGAACGCTGGGTTCAGGATGCTCCTGAACTACCGTTTGCGTTCCGACAATTGACTGGCATCAATCTGAGCGATCCTGCGCAGTGTTCTCAGATGGTCTTCCCTTCGTTGCGGCTCGCCAAAGGTGCAATTGATTTTTACATGTCACGTATTGTCTTCCCGAAGGAGATGAAGGAGTTTCCACACAAGCTGTCGTCTTCGGGCTGGGACATCGCACGAGTCAAAGTTCACCCGACGACGGGTTTCAGTGGAACAAATGACAGCAGATATATCTTACCACTGTCCATAAGTCAGTGCGATCTCCCGCGGCAGCTTCACACGAACGCCGCAGTGCTCAATTGTCTGCTACGGCCCGAAAACTCTTTTAAACATGCCATGCAGGAATCCGGAAGGGAAAGCCTCGATGCAGAATCGTTGCTACGAATAGTCATCAGGTCGGAGCCGCCCGTGCGCGTTATTCTCGATGTGGGAGCGCAAGTTTTGGAGTGGAAGAACGAGGAAGTCGCACGTACATGGCTCTCGCGCGTTCCGGCATCAGAAGCACAGGCAGCCGTATTCTTCGATGACCAGAACGATCTGTCGGTCTTGAGCCGTGATGGCATCACGGAATCGCTAATGATTTCCCCTTTTGCGAAGCAGATGGACCAATGCCTGGTGTACCTCGACGAGGCTCACACACGAGGGACGGACTTGAAGCTACCGACGAATTACCGGGCCGCTGTGACGCTAGGGCCTGACCTCACCAAGGATCGACTTGTGCAGGGTATGACTCGATCCCATGAATTTCTCTTCCACTGCTAACTCAAACAGCGTGCATGCGAATGCGGAAGCTAGGGAAAGGTCAATCAGTCATGTTCTGCGCGCCAATGGAAGTTGAACGCACAATCCTCCACTGCAGCGACAAAAACCCGCGCGATACCATCAATGTAGCCGACGTGTTACAATGGAGCGTTTCGGAGACTTGCATCAACACAAAGAAATGCGTTCAGTTGTGGGCAACACAAGGGATACGGTATCAGCGTCGCCATATAGCATGGTCGGAGTTTTCAAACGGTGGAAGCAAAGGGCCTGCTCTGGAGATCATGGAGTCGTTGCTCGAAGCTGAGGCGCAAACTCTCGAGGATCGATACGGATCTGAAGGACAACGATCTGAAGAACAAGTCTTGTTACATAACGTGGAGGAGAAATCAACCATGAAACGTGAGACGCAATTGGACGCCATTCGGGCCAAATGTCGAGAATTCGAATTGGCATCGTTCAGTAACGCAACACTTCAGGAGGAACAGGAGCGCGAGCTGTCGCCCGAGAACGAGCAGGAGCGACAAGTTGAGCGTCCGCTGGCACTTACACCGTACAGTCATAGCGTCCATCCAGACGTGAAGCGCTTTGTTGACCAGGGTATTCTTGACCGTGATTCGAATGCCTTTCAGTCTGCCTTTGAGCTTTTCGAGAACACAAGCGCCATCGAATGTCTTGAGATGGAAACTTGGCCGGTGCATTTACTGGTCACAGCCGACTTTGCCCGGACGGTACACGCATCAGAAAAACAGCATTTGGATTCCTTTCTTAGGCCTGTCCACTGGGTAGCAAGCGGAAAGAACCGCAATACGGTCGACTGCGTGGTGCTGAGCCCATACGAAGCTCACACATTACTGCCATCTATACGCCAGCACAAGATGGTCACCCTACACGTCTACTCACCTCGGGTCAGTATGTCTGTGCGTACATTAGATGATCTTTCATTTTGCGCCATTCCTGCGGTACCCAAATGTTGGGCCCAACCCCCTTTCGTCATGCAGCTCAATTTGTTCGCCGGTCAGCTCTACCTGAGGAACTACGAGGAGTATATTTCGGTCTGTCGATTCTTAGGACTCTGTTTTCGCCCGCCGTACGAGTCAATTGAGGTCGCGTGCGACGGATTCATCAGCCCAACAAGCAGGTCAGAGTTTGACGCGATCATGGAGAGAGTGTGTCCCTTTTCAGTCAGTCCGGTTGGGTTTCTGAGAATGCTGATCGCGTTGAGGAGGAAAGGGCAGAATTTCCAAAAGTCTCATTTTGGTAGAATCCTGCATGGAGATTTGCTTACCAGGGAACAGTTCCCAGGGTAAAGAAGGTCGAGTCAACGGCGATTTTGCAACATAGGTTCGTGTGAATGCGGGCGTAGCTCTTTTCTCTATTCCTTTTCTAGATCATTGCATTCCCATCTGTCTGTCTCTCTGCGTCGTTTTAGTATGGCTTTCGCTCGCACTCGAGGGGCGGAGGAAGTCGGGAGGGCGATATGGGGCGGATATTGAACGCCAGACTCGGAAAAAGATCTGCGGCCAAATGGCCTCCTCTCATGACTGCAGCAGCAATCCAATTCTGCCCTGCGGCATCTCTATTGTCTTTGAATTCTCTTGTAGCCTGGGTCTTGAAGTGTTCTCTGAAGGAAACTCCTTGTCCGTTCTCGAGCTTCTCGTAAGTTTCCTCAGCGATCTTGAGAAAATTGTGAAACGGGATGGGGTCGTCTAACTGCATTTTTTGGATAACAAGGTGTTACAGTTGGTGAAGCTGATAGAGGCGAGAGTCAAGCTTGTCGAACATGTCAGTGCATACAGACGACGCCGGCGTCTCTGTGGAACCCGTGATCACGTTCGTGGCGGAGGTTTTTGGTGAAGATGAACGGTCGGAGCTCATCAAGTGAGGGGTCGATGTTCCAGGGCCGTGTTTGCCACAGAGCTTTGTCGTCTCATCCACGAACGCATACGTGAATTGGGGCCACGTGTCGAATTTCACGTCTTGGTCGTAATCCTTGGTCTGTCTGGACCTCTTCTTCCGAGCCGGCACGATTTCCGGTTCGCTGCCGGATCTCCCCCTTTTGATCACTTTGGTGAACTCGATGCAATGGACATCCTGAAGGTGGAATTTAATCTCCAGGACGAATGGAAAAGTCTCGACACATTTCGGGTCTCGGATGTGAGCATTGAGAGACAGTGGGGATTTTCTCCCTTTCGAATACAATTCTAAGGGTGCTATCAAATACTATCGTGCTGTGCTCTGCGCGTGAAGAGAATCAGGAATTTTCGTCACGTGAGGCATAATGCGCGCGCGCACTTTCGGTCACGTGATAGAGATACATTAGTCAACAGGAGCCGTTATCGTAAAAAGTTGTAGAGCGTGAGGTACAGCCTCAGACACATACTTCATAGACATCTTCGACAGCTGAACCGAACTATGACACTTCTCAGTTCTGCAGATGATATTGTGAGTTCGACCCGCGCTGATGCTAGTGTCAAAATTCGTATAACGAAAGATTAATGTGCATTACCGAAACTCTTTTGTGGCAAGCCCGGCGAGAAGACGTAGACTATGAGTGCAATATAAACCGTGAACATTTTTCTATCGGGCCCAACGAGGAACTTGATAAGGCAAACCATACAGTGGTGCTTGATGCGGCTATCTTGCCTCTGCACGATTCCTTGATGCCAAAAATACGGCCATTTTTAGAAAAGCTAACAGAAATAGGTCTATACAGTGTCGTAGCGGACAGTGATGAGCTAAGACTCTGGTCCCCTTGTCCGTTGAGCTCGGTCAGAATCCAATTTGTTCTTGCGGAGAGGGAACTCTTCCACCCAGGTACTCCTTCGGTCTTCCCAAGTGGGATCTCGCTATCAAATATGCGGTGCGAGCCGCGATATCGCCATCTTTCTCGGTTCCGTTCGTGGAGCAGAGCTTTAAGGAAAACAAAATAACGGAGCCACCGGCTCTTCACAAGACGGGGTGTAGATTTTGTGGTAAGGGCAAGTCTGATGATGGTGGGAAAGGCCTGTTGAAATGTGCCCGGTGTCAGGCCGTGAGATACTGCTCTGTTGAGTGCCAACGACGTGACTGGAAAGAGCATAAGAAGGTCTGCATAAAATGATTTGGATCGAAGCAGGTTCGTACACGGATATTTGTTCTCGTCCTCTGCAGATAAATTGTTGTACATGTCTCAAAACCCGAGGGTAGAAATAAAAACGTTGTGCTCATCTCTCCACCGGATTATCCAGTAGAGGAATTCATTGGCATTAAAATTTGTTGTAGCTACCAGACGTGCGAGATACTCTTTTCGAGCCTCTTCCAGTCCCGAACACCTTCGTTCTCTTGGCCGCCAAGAGCAGCGGGTGGGCGAGCATCAAGAAAGACTACGACATGCTCCCGTCAGAGACAGTATCGTTCCTCAAGCCATTATGCAATTCTTTGGATGTGGAGATCCAGGCTGTGGAGAAGAGTTAGTCCGGGTGGTAGGCGATGGAGGATCGGATGATGGGGCCGAAGCAAGGTCCCATTCACGTACCTCTTGACGTGTAAAGCAGTGTCGAAAGTCGCTGATGAGAAACGTAAGCGAAATGCTACCGTCTCCTACCGTTTTCGTTAGCGCCGAAAAGATAGAGAACGGGAGACTTCTGACAACATAGCCAAACTGGAGGCACAAATACGTGAGATGGCAGAGGAGAAAGACCACTATATCAAGGAGAGGGACCACTTCCGAAACGTGGCCCTCCGCCATCGTCTACCCATTGCACCACGGCCGCCATCGCCAAAGCGCCGACGGCATGCCACGTTAGGCGAAGCATCAATTGCACGATATCAAGAGGTTGAGGGTAGTGGACCGAGTGGTAGACAAACCAGACGACGCACAAGTACCTGTGTTCTACCTCAAGGCCCTTCACCATCTACGTTGGAGCCTCCTCCACGAATGCTTCCGTTTGAACGCATGAGCGCTGTCCCCTCCGAGTTCATCCAGGGCGGCAACAGACAGATCTTAATAGCATACCAAGAAACTAAATGTATACATGTATAATCTCAAATTTAACATGCCGCGTCTTGAAGAGCATAAGAGTATCCTTTCCCGCGAGGACAACGACTGGAGGCGCACCTTGGCCAATAAAGTAAGCCACCTTTTCGGGGCAAGGAGGTCGGTCTAGCCTTATCCGTTCTCAGTCCCTGCATATACAGTGTTGCTTTTCTATTCCCGAATTCCCACCTAAGCCTACGCTCGGCTTTGCACCAATCCACTCACTTGACGACTTGCATATGCACCTTGAGTTCCAAATCGAGCAATCGACAATAGCTATGAATGGCTAGGATGATAGGACAGCGTAATAGATAACGAAGAAAGTATGACTCAGAAGCAAAGCAGAGTGCCGTATATAATCGTCCTTCTCGTCCTGTATTCCTGAGACATCCAGCACTCACCACCGAACACCCAGAACTCACTTCATCTATTCATTCCAACCTTGAACAAGTAGCTCCTCCTTCCCAGCCTCTAGCGATATTAATATCATCAGCTGATGGTCCGGGACAGAATGTGTACACGTATGATCACCCTCGTGAGATGGGTCAATTGTACCGCGCAGCCGAAGCACGAGAGAACCGAATACAACATCGTCCAATGCGCCAATCCTACAGCCCCTGGACATGCCATCACGGACTCGCATACGGGAGTTTCCACCAGGAAGGGAGGGGTCTGCCCAAGATGTTGAAATGATGAATTTCAAGGCTGCTAGTTGATCTCCACTCCCGAGAATAGAAAAAAGTTTCTGTGACGGCCCATATGGCTGTTTTGGGCTTGGACTAGATGGGGCTGGCGGTATGAAAGGTTTTGCCCCTCGATTACTAAATTAGGGTCCTCTACTCGCTAAGTCGACTAGGTAGCTAGTTTAATCTCTACTCCTTATATGTGACTAACTATGATAAGTTGTTATGGGCCTGACAGTATTTCAATACGTTTGCATCACCAGATGTCAGCCGGCGTACCTTGTAAATGCGTTCTTGTGGCTTGCAAACCCTGTAGGCCCCGTGGGCACTGTTCGTTCAGTGACTGCTTGGCCTGGCGCAAGCACGGTTATCAAAACCGTTGTTGGCAGCACAAATACTTCCGAATTATCGCTGCCTTTGCACATCATTACTTAAACCTCAATTTGCACGTACCCAGCACGAAACGCAACAACACACATCTACCAAATGGTTACGGAGATCTACAGACCCTTCTACAAACCGGAAGGGGTCATTAAGTTCCTCGGTTTAGGCACCGACAGCTTTATAGGCACTATAGACAAGACGACCGTCCTCAAATACCCAAAAACCCCAGGCGACAAAACAGCACTGAGGATTCTAGATCTTGAAGCTCAAATCCTGAGAAAGATAGGACCGCATAAGCATATTATCGGTTACAAGGGCCAGAGAGATGACGGCCTTCTACTTGAACGTGCACTGCGCGGATCTATAGCCCAATTTCTCAAATTTAACACACCAACATGGCAACAGAGTCTCGTATGGGCACGCCAAGCTACTGAAGCTGTTGCCGTAACACATAATGCAGATGTTATTCACTGCGATATCAACGTCAATAATCTTCTCCTGGATAATAATTTGACGGTCAAACTTTGTGACTTCCAAGGACGTCTTCTCCGGCCGGACGGGAGTGTCGATAAGGACGGCCTTGCCCGAGAGAACATCAAGTCGTTCATGCCTCGAGCCGATCCCAACTACTCCGACCGGAAGACCGACATCTTCGCTCTCGGTTCCGCTTTTTACTACATTATGCAAGGCCACGAACCATTTCCGGATATGGATCCTTTCAATAATGAAGAACAAATTGAGGCGAGATTTGCATCCCATCAATTCCCCGAGATGAATTCTCTCCTGATGAACTACGTAACCCACAAGTGCTGGACCGGGGAATATGACTCGGCGGAGGCGGTTTTGCAAGATCTGGAATCCGACGATGCATGTCCGGTACATTTGGAAGAGGTGTAAGACACTGGGTATGCGGGAATGAGAAGCCGGCAATGCGAATTACAGTGTAGAAACCAGATACAACACATTCCCCTTCACCACGTTGACTTCACCATACAGTATACGTTCTGTCAAATGGTTTCATAGCTCGGGATTAAGCTACTTTGCTACCAGTTGGACGTACCTGTGCAATCTCCGAGTTGCAGGTGTTGAAATCGCTGGGGGTAGGTATAACGGTCTTGATTTTTCTATGACATGGAAGCGCAATATCTGCCAGAATTACTTGATTGTGACGCACGCTAGTAGTTACATTGGGCCAGAAGAAAATAGGGCGGGAATTGGTCAACAGGGACCATTGAATCAACGCCTGCGTTTGGACGCCCTCTTCTCCTTCTAATTCTGCGCTAATTCTGGGGCGTTGAGACGAGCTCCGTCCACCCAAGACGGTTTCCATAGAACGAGATGTTACTTGCGGGGCCTCCCGCGTCCTTGCTTCATATCTTGTTCATTGATGATTTCTCCTTCCCAACTCTGCTGCTCGTAGATGACAGCCATCCGAGATCGTCCGCCTGCAATCTCCATCTTACGATTATTGCTTGTACCTCCCTCAGGGCCGGTCGAGGTGAGTCGAGGGGTTGGGGCGTGATAAGATGTATAGCTACTATTGTCCAACGCGTCCCCGATCTCGGTTCCCTTATCTGAAAACGTTGGTAACGAAAAGCGGCCACGTTCGATACGACGCTGCACGCGAGGCTTCTCTCTAACGGTAGACCGAGACCTCTTCTTCTTGAGATACAGTAAAGGCGTCTTTGTTGTTATTGTTGGGTTCCTCTTCGTCGTCCGCCTCTGCCGACCGGCTGAGGGATCAGGCTCGATATGTCTGCGACCTCCGTCGCTTGACCCGCATCTGTATTTATCGTGCGTCGATGAGGGGATGGTATTGCGGTGGGAATGAGTGGTCTTGAAGGTAGAATATTTGTTGTTCTCGAGGTGGGTGGAACATCTGAATCGACAGAGTCCGTCAGCGTTGGAATCATCGAGTATGGATGTTGGGGTCTTACCCAGCCCCTGAGCCCTCTCTCCTCACCCTGTCCGCCGCCTCGATCTACGAGATCCGGTTTTGTGAGGCACCCAGAGTCCGCTGACCCAGTGGATCAGCTTCTTCGGCCATGCTGATAATCTCTTGCGTTGCGCTGTCCACGGGAGCTGGAGAAGCAGAGGGTAAGCGATCGGAACGTAGTGAGGCTTTAGCTCCACGCTTTCCTAAACTATAAATAGTCGCCGCGTAAATGATTTCCCGGGCGCAGTATAAAACGAGCATTCTTTCCGAGTCATCCCTGAGATGCCAAAGTTTTGATTTCAACATCGGCGGTGCTGTCACCCCGTCATTCAGTTGCATAGTACTATACTGATACTTCGTCCCGAACTAGAAAGCCTACTGTCACCGTGACCTGGCTGTCTAGCAAACACCTGCACCCACCACTCACCTCCCTGATATAGACCAAAATCAGGACGTCGACACGGATGGCGGCGACAGTTCTCCAGAGACGAAAGCTAACAAACCTAACTCGATAATGTAAACAATTGCCACTACCTTACTGGCACTACCGCCATTTCCCTACCTGTTCCTGAGCAGCCCCCACGCCAAAATGATCTGGCCCATTCCGAAGGGCAGGACTAGGAAATTAAGGAGATTGTTGGCAAGAGACGCACCAGATAATACAAAGTAATGTGGGCTAATTCATGGCTGCTCAAAAATCAACTCGGGAACGCACGGAGGCTGTTGCGGGAGTTTGAAGCGACGCGCCCAGCACCACGGAAGATCAGGAGCGTCAGACCGCCTCGGGGAACTGGAGGGGGGAAGAAGGTGTCAAATGGAGGAGGGGCATTAGAGGTAGAGGTATTAGCGGTGGGCATAGAGGTAGAGGGATTGGAGGCGGAGATACCTAAAGTAGGATACACATTCTTCTCGTCGACGGAGGAGCATCTGGATCGACGCAGTCTGTCAGTATTGGAATCATCGAGTTGTGATGATGGGGCCTACCCAGCTTCTGAGCCCGCCACAGAGGTTGGTGGAGTGCTGCGCGAACCCTGGTCCCCGACCTGCTCCTCAGGTGTCGAGCCGTCGCTGGCATAAACGAGGGTCGCTAGAATGAATGGAATTCATGTCAAAAAATGGCCACTGTACAAGTCCAAAGATAACAAGGGAATACAGATAGACCAATTTTGGTGTTGGAGAGTCCGAGAGTCGGAGAGAGACGACAGAGGCAAATAGAGGCGGGGTTCGCTGCGCCCCTTGGAGATGTCCATCCGGTCGTGCCTCGTCAGCTGCTGTTGCTTAGATCTTATAGCTGAGACTCCTGCAACGGCTCGGCGGCACCACCCCCTCCACGATATCTGCTCAAAGTGAGATCTGCGTCTCGAGGTCACGTCACCAGAACAACGCAATTGCGGTATCCATGTCGGCGCAGCCAGGCAGACACGCAAAGGAGCAATATCGATCGAGTCGAAGCCAAGGCTCCTTTGATTCCATTCGCTGGTTTTGGCTCACGCTCAGCCCTTCAATGCCAGGTCATCCGATCACAGCTGAGGTGCGATCCTTGTCGACGCGGCCAGGCAGACAAGTGGAAAGCCCCAGCGATCGTGAAGAGAGATGATCATTTTGACAGTCGCTTCGTCGTGGGGTCCTCGCCACAAGCTGGGTTCTCAACCAGTATCGCAGATCAGCTGAGCAGTATTGAAGCTGTGGCCGGCAAAGGAAGGCAGAGGCAGAAGGCTCCAGAGCGACGGAGTTGAGCGAAAAGGTGCTCTAGCATGCTCTGAAAAGGAATCATCTCCTTTCGAACTGAGCTGCTGCGCGGACGAGGTCCGAAGCGGCGAATAAGACGACCTGGCTATATCGCTGGTCTAAGCCATAGAGCGAAGAATGGATTGTGGAGGGTGAAAACACCTGGTCGAGTTTGAATTCAGAAAGTACAATCGATCGCGATCGCTGGGGGACTAACTTCGACTGGGTCGGTGGCGCTGCAGCTACGTCGGGGAAGCGATCGTCGCAGCTGTTAACATATTCCAGGATGTGGGCTGATTTTTAAGAGAGACGGATAGTAGGAGCCGACAGCAGAGAGATAGTAGTTGAAGGACAGATAAAAGATGATGTAGGGGCGGACGGTATTTCACAAATGTAGGTTATGATGGGTCGGCCCATGTTAGGCCGCCTAGCTGTGCCACCTAGCCAGGTGGGATGAGCAGGGGTGACTCTAGGCAGCAGTCGTTAGGCAGCACCAATTCGAAGAGTCTAAGCGGCAGGCGGCGGCCAACGACGGTAATTGAAGCCGGGCTCTAGGCAACCATTTCAGGCCCCGGCGTGCTGCGCTCCTGCACTGCCCCTGCATTGACCCGGGAGCTCACCTCAGCTCAGGCGCGGCTCAGGGCCGCTCACCCCCGGCTCACCTTAAAGCAGCCGCTACTCACCCCCGAAGCTAGAAGTGGAAGGGGTAGAAATTTCTCGTGATCATGTCTCCAGAGGTAGAGTGCGATAGGACAGTGCTCATCTCTAGTTCGTTTGGAAATATATTTGGTCTAACTGTGTCGTTCTCGTTTACTTACAACCTGTTGTGAGCTAAAAGCCTTCCATCTCTCGATTTAAGAAATCGTGGCCACCCACGAGTATTCTCGAACCTTCTTGCTGCGCCTCATCCTTCCGCATAGCATTCACTCTTCGCTCCCAGCATCCAATTTTAGTCCACTTTTCTGTTTCTATTTTTAGGAAAAGGCTCAGTTTACACCATTTGGGATAGCGGCAGTGTCCAAGATCAACTACTTTGAAACATGATGCGTATGAGGGATTGAGAAGTACGCTTGATGATTTGATTGTGACCAGTATGAAGTCGACGTCTTTCGCTCCACTCTACGGTCACTCCTAGCATATCTCAGCTATTTTCGGGGTCTAGTGCCTCCACAACATCTTGCTGAATTCGCGCAGAGCTCAGCACATGGCGAGACTGATATGGTACGCGTTAAGGATTGCGCAAAGAACATGCTCGGTGTGAGACGATTAAGCGAATTTCTGGGGATTTAATGATATTGCTCAGCTTGTTGGCAGTCCGGCCTGGAGATTTGTCACCGTAAGAGAACTCATCTACTGCAGAGTAGAACACTTCGTCTCGGCTTTGAGGTAGAATATGTTTGCAAACTGCTGGTCAAGAGGTGATCTTTTGATATTAGCGATGGTGTGCTCTAAAATCGATTTTACATCTCACCAAATAAGCCAAGAAGGTTGGGCCGGGCGTGCGGGTCAGCTTAGGCGCTAATTCAGCACTATACATCTTGCCAAGACTTTTCGCGCCGTTGACCACACCATCTTCTATCAAACCCTCCTGCAACTATCTTCTACTGTTTTACGCCAGCGGCTATATAAAAGACCTGCCATCTCATTCCCAATCGACATGGCTCGCAATCAACCAAAGTCAAACATCAAGAATAATCTGCGGCAACCTCCAGAACCAAAGGATCAAGGTGAAGTATTCGGGGTTCGTATATCAGGTGTCTAAGCTGATCATCTGTAGGGAAGCGGCCTCAAGGCATCAAGAAACAACAAGCCGTTCGCAAAAGTGCACGCCTACAAGCGATAGAAAACCTTCGCAAGCAATTCACATCCAAAAGTAATTACATCCAGGAAGTACAGACGCCTCCCTCCCCACCAGCAAGTAACATCCTCGAGAGCAGAAAAGTATGTGCCTTCATTGCTCCTCTTGCCATGCTGCAGCCCTGACCTAGTACAGGTACAACAGAGTCCGCAAATCCTTCCAAAACCATCCGTGTCCTCTCGAAAACGGAAACGAGGGCAAGAAGAACAAGAAGCTGGAAATCTTTCTCCTCGAATCCGAGACCAGCCTCCTTCGAAGAGACTACGGACCTCGCCTTCAAGCTGCACTGCTGAGGTAGGACTGAAAGAGAAGAAGAAGGAAAGAGCGAGTGACATCAACGATAAGAACGTCGATCCGCTCGAATATTGGACCCTGACCAAAAGGTGGCCTAAGGAATACTTTGAACAAGACAGCCAGGTCAGGGAAGACCTTGAACAGGACAGCTGGTTGGAAGAACAAATGGAAAATTCCACCCAGGTTGTCAAGTACGTGGAGACGAACGGTTGGAGATTACCATGTCCCATCAGGAAAGTTCCGATCGCACTGCGTCGGAAACAGTCGGACTCAAGCTTGAATGGCTCCAGCGATCAAAAGAACCGGGAGAGCAAAAGTGCTCCATACCGAAACACACGTTACACCACATTACTTGAGGGCAAAGGGAGTTATATGTGTGAATTTGATGATGATAACATTCCAAAGGATATGGAGGATCTCTGCCAGATGTTGCTGAAAAAGGAGCAAATTGTTCCTCAGGACTCTTTATTTCGCAAAGATATATTCAAGAAGACTTGCCGGAAGATAGAGGACAGGAACGAAGCGAGGGTTATCCAAGACATCTCTCGACTGATCGTCCCTTCTGCAGAAACCCTCGCCACCTACGGGGCTACACACCTCGATCATCTGATTGAAGGGGTTAACGAAGGCTGGACAGGCAGCATAGCAGTGGAGGGTCCACTGCCAAAACCGGACTACTCTGTTGGATTCAGGCGGTCTGCCTTTACCGACAAGCAGCTCAAGAAGCTCGATCCGCTCATTGGCAGCGTCTTCGATAACTCCTTTTTCGTCGCAACCTACAGGATGTACTTTCCTTTCCTCACATGCGAGGTAAAGTGCGGTGCCGCAGCACTAGATGTCGCAGACCGACAGAACGCTCACAGCATGACTGTTGCTGTGAGGGCTGTCGTTGAACTCTACAAAGCTGTAAAGCGCGAGAAAGAGCTTCACCAGGAAATCCTCGCCTTTTCGATCTCGCACGATCATACCTCCGTGAGAATCTATGGCCACTACCCCCTGATTGAGGGGGACAAGACTACCTTCTATCGTCACCCTATTCGTAAATTCGATTTCACCGATGGTGAAGAAAAGTGGACGGCGTACAAATTCACCAAGAATGTCTACGACATATGGATGCCGAGTCAGCACAAAAGGATCTGCTCGGCTATCGATGATTTGCCGCCTGATATAGATTTCAGTCTCTCACAGTCAGCTTCTTTCTCACAATCAGGACCTCAGAGTTCTCAGCAATCAAACGCCGAGTCCACATTCATGCTGGATGAAGATGATAGCCAATCAAGCGCTGTGAGCTCGCAAGAAGTTACACCGACCACGTCCTTTACTCAAACAACCGGGCGAGCATCTAAGAAACCAAGGAATGACCGTGCTGCGGGTCAGCAGCGCTGAAATGTCGGAAGGAGGCCTGGCAATTTCAAGCAGTGTGGGAATCGTTATCGAAGCAATAGTTACGTTTCGGTAGATTCTTATAAGATGGCTTGAGTGACGTGATAATAGGACCTAGCAAAGTTTAGGAGTTTGTAGGCGTATGTACTTTCCTCGAGCGGCAACTATGTACTTTAAAGACCACTTTCGAAAGTCATCGCCTCTCTTGCTCTGTCCTTGACATGCAACAATACCAACGTCCATCTTCCGTTTGGCGGTGGACCCAACAAGGTAGATGCCAGCACCTTGGTAGATCCACCGGTAAGTCACAGGATGTAAGCCGCGTCCATATTTGCCCATGCCATCAACTGCTTCGTAAGGTCTTGAAGCCAATACACTTCTAGGCCACTTGGCCCAACCAGAACCTTCGACGTAGAGCGGGTCATCTCTCCCTTGAAAAGCCGAAAAACGTCTCTGCCAGCTCCTCGAGTTATGGGAATCGTCCTAAGACGGTGTGGACGAAATCAGGGATAACGAGTCCGAGGCTGGGCATGAGTTCTCGTCTCAGCGCATCATCAAGATGTCTTTGTGCTCAGATATGTCTGCGAAGTTGCCTGTTGAAGGACCAAGGCTGGAATGACGATGGAAATGAAGGCTGGGATAGGGGAGGAGCTGTTGGTTACGGCAATGGTCTTGTTCGCGCATTAGCTTCATATAATCTGGTCCATATCTTCTAATCATTCTCCTGAGCAACGACAGCGTGTAACAGGTCAGTGATGAGCATAGCGAGAAAAGGAGTTAAAAGCGCCAGCGCTATAAAAGTTATAAGCAATGCTGTCATAGGCCACGTGACGTGAGCCCTGCCTGGTGCCTAACGTGCCACGACCGTCACTCTGCCTTTGGCTCGCCTCGATTTTATTATTGGCGCCTCAATAATTTAAAAGACGCATAACAACTTCTGCTACTACACCTACATTTTCTGGCTTTGCACTCATCACCCAGCCCTTCCTTCCAATCCCTTATCTGGCGCGTAGGTGTCCCCAGCACGCAATTCCGTTCGTCTGCCTTAGCATTTGACTTTCACACCAAGAATCTATAGCTGACATTCACCATAGCCGTGCGCAAATTCCCACCCTTCTTCCGCCCTGCCCGAGATCATCTACAGTATCCTTCATCGACGTAACATCATACAATATCAGACTTCTTGAGCAGACATCAACATTGCAAGCTGCCTGAGAGACTAGGAGTGGGAGACTGGGAGCGAGAGGAGCGCTCATCTAGGCGGCTCGTTTACGACTATTGCGTCTACAATCGGTTTCGGTGAAGCCATTCTTTCTTGATGATTCTCAGTCTGCTAATCCTGTGCAGATAAGCTTCTTCCCCAATATCGACTTGTTCAGCCGCGCCTCCTGCACGGCGAGTCGATTGCCTTCAAGGCAGATTTCAAATACCATAGCATCCTATAAGCCCTGAATCAACATTCTACGGCGCGATCACGAGTACCCGCCTCTTGAAAGCTGATGCAACATCGCTACATACAAGAGCTGTGTTACTATGAGTCAGGTAACCTCAGTGGATGACATTGCAGATGATGATAAAAAGTTTGAAGAGAAGGCTGAGCAATTAGTAAAACTCACTCAAGGTTTCATACGATGCGTTCAGGTTTTAACACTATTCAGATAGGGGAGAAAGTCACATTGGGTCCCAAAGACGTCGTTACAAAAGATCCTGAGGTGCTGGATTCATCGATTCTTGCTGTCTTGGTCAAAGTCAATGGAGGTGAAGGGGCTGTCAGATTAAGTGATGGCACAAACGTGCGGACGGGCGCAAATCAGGATAAGGGCTATGTTATTGTTACTGTGAAATCTGGCCAAATATGTGTACTGCTTGGACATCCGTCCGTCCGATTTTTTCGTCGTGGCGGCTCTTAAATTAGCTCTCAAAATGAAATCTCTGCGTTTTGCTTCTCCAAGCCTTCATGTGGTCCCATCTTGCTTTTATTTGAGCCTATCTACCTAGCTAGAAATTTTATTTGTGTTGGCTCCAGTGCTATTAGCATACTGCATCAACGCCACGCTCCACTGAATAGAGAGTTCGAGTCTCCCGCTAAATACACTTGACGCTTCTGGCGTGATATCAATCGACGGTAGAGGTATCCCACTCCATGGACATATCATTCTCAGCTTAGGATTGCCGGTTTCGTGTTGTTGGAGGAAACCGAGTAGATCTTTCAAGCCAACCTCCACGACGGATCCTGCAGGTTGGGTGGATAAAGGGGGCACTTGCGGAACGTCTTCTCATATGAGCATGGCTATATTCACTGGAGGCTAAGGTAGTCAAACCTTGCTTATCTTGTGCACAATCCTGAGCATCTGACACAGCGACGCTTCGTACCTCTAATGGTCGTGGCTCTGGCTAGGGTTAGCTGCCTGCAAATACAGGTAGCATGCAGTCACGCAGACCTTCGTCCTGATTGGTATTGGGCGGGTATTCTTCAGCGTGGGCAGGTGGAATCCTCAACGAATCAAACTCCGGTTGGATACGCTTGCTCGAAGATGGATCCGGGGTTCAGTAAGCATATGGATGACATGGGGGATAAACGGCACTGGCACACCTATGAGGTCTTCCGGAGACTGGCGTTTCTTCGGCGGCGTAGCCAAAGTCCCTATTGAGTTTGCAGCGCAAATCTCATTCGCAACTTCTGTCAGGCCCCGAGGGTGTAGTGCCGTCTTCCACCACTCCCGAAGTGTTGGGAATGTGCTCTTGTGCGATATTTTGGACAGATCTGTGATTGACACGGCCAAGGTACACAAAAGGAATACGTCTGCACCCAAGCCAGTAAACACATCAAGCAAAAAAGTTCGTGCTCGTAATCTCGAGTAGCGATGTTTTGTGGACTTCTGTGTCTGGGACATGGGATTATCCCGTAGCAAATCACAGCATAGCTGGAATGCATCCTGCTGGTGTCTTAGCAATGGATGTGCGTCGTCGTCGAAAGTCGACTTCTCTAGCTCGAGTCGCTCCATTAGCGACTCAATCGATCTCTTACGGGCCATCTTAGTGGAAATTGCGATAATGGTATGTGCACAGGTGAAATACGAGATGGAATCAGAGTCTTTGTTAGGTCAGAGAAGGTGAAGAAGTCAGAAATCATCCGAATAAATGCGACAACATAATACAAAGCAGGGTACGACGCTAACTAAATTTACCGCTCCAATCATATATTTCCGTTCAACGCTTAACATTCCCACCACCCGCTTTCGTGATCGCTTCTCAACTCAATAGTGAATCCTCGACAAAACCTATACAGCCTTCACTCATCATGCAAGGGAGGAAACATCGTTATCTGAAGATCTGTAGTGTTCGTAAGAGAAAAGGTAACGAAACGTCGATGGATCTAGAGGATCGATCTACCTCCCTCCATTCGTGCATGAAAATGGTGTCTCGCCGCCAAAAGAAGAAGAGGTCATGCAGAAGACATGACTGGCACAAAAGGAGATAGGGTTGGTTGGACTCTTGGAAGACATATATAACAGTCATTCTCAGCTGTCTCCTGGTCTCTTTCACCGGTCTAGAATCCTCCACTTGTCACATCAAGGTCCAGATTGGCGGACTCTTCAGGACCTATCTCATAACAGCACAACCCATATCTCTCAAAACAGCCTTACCACTCGCCTGAAAGATCTTTGTCCTTCGGTATTGCTCCATCACGAAGACAATGGCACCAACCGCAATCGCTCCGAAGCCATCTGTCTCTCCGCAACCACCGGCTACACCTCCTGGGAGCCCTACATCCCCATCTCTTCCGCAGTTCGTTGCGGTCGACGATCTCAAGAAACTGGTGATAGGTTTAATCAAGGAAGCCCAAAAGGCGGAGTCCACAGATAAAGTCCAAGCCTCAGCCTCCGTAGCTGAGAAAGATGTTCCGCCTGCGGGACCGGGAGCTCGCGCTTCGAGACTGGAGTATAAGACCGTTGACGAGCGGTATTCCCCCCCAACTTCAGGCTTATGTGGTCAAGCTAACTAAAACGCAGCTGGAACGATAAGACAAGTCAGTACGAGACTGTGGAGTCCGCACCTACAGGAGAAGTGGACGGGCTGGACGAGTATGTCTTTGTCGCTCGCGCACGGATCGGTAAGTACATCAATGTGGTTAAGCAGCTTGATCGCTGAGAGACATTAGACAAGAAGACTTCGGATCCGGTGTTCTATGTTGACATCAAATCGGAAAAGTTGCGAGACATTCTGAGAACAGTCCTGCAAGACATCCATGGCGTCTCACTTAGGGAGGACAAACCCCAGGTATGGTTTTCTGTCTTTTTGCATAAATCTCTGATTTAGACTCTTCGCCTAGATCGAACGAAATCTCCTCTACCATTACCTTCCGGAATTGGAAGCGTACCGGACCAAACTGAGTCAAGACGCTGCGGGGCTGAAGCACCTCAGCCTACTGGCAGACTTCATCAAGAGCAAATACGTCTCGACGACAGATCGTTTAATTCCGCTTCTCGAGAATGGCGAAACCTCATACGAACTGCTCTGGACTCTCTTTAAACCGAACACGATCGTATATACTACATGTCTTGACACGGAGAAGTCCTTATGCTTTCGGTTTGACATGGGCGAAGAGCGGACGACGGCGACTGGCATCACATATTTCCACATGGAGTGCCGATATCTCGATTCTGACGGAGCTGTCTTTGGCGAAGTCTCAGCAGCACTAGGTATCGCGAAATTTGCCGGTATCAAGCGGATCGTCAACCTCGCCGCATTTCCCCTTGCGTATCATCCACGCAGAAGTGAGATGAGGACCTGTCTCGTCGAACGAGGCCGGCGGTTCGTTTCCTTGTTGGGCGTGCACCACCTTCAGTACTACGGAAACGCCTTCTTTATGGAAAAAGGGGAGGTGGTTGAGGTTCCTGTTAAGAGTCGAATCATGGTTGATGCTGCCTTCTTCCGTGAGAACAACCCTAATTATGTCAGACCACGTATTAGCGGATTGACTGAGAAAAAATCCCTGGATGACGGATGGTTCACTCTTGTGCCTGAAAATGAGGTCAAGAGCAACGGCAGGGAGCCAAGTGAGATGAAGGAGGACGATTTGCTCCTTTGCAGCCCAACCGTGCGCGGGTGGAGTTTTGACAACAAACTATGGCGTGAGTTTTTCCTCTCTCGCAGGATGATGACAGGATGAGATGACGAGCTGACGATCTCCGAAGTTGAGTTTGCGGTGGATGATATCTCCAACATCATTTGGAACCCTTCGTCTTTTGCCAATCTCGCGATCCCCTCCCAGAAAAAACAACTTGTCCTGGCCCTCGCTAAGGCTCATCTTGGTGAAACATCCGATCATACGTTTGACGACTTCGTGGTGGGAAAGGGACGGGGCCTAATTATGCTCTTACAGTAATGTGTACAACGTCTGATGGGAAATTTTTGCGCTGACATCCGGTTCAGTGGCCCTCCTGGGGTCGGTAAGACTTTGACCGCCGAGGGACTGTCGGAGCATCTGAAACGGCCACTTTACGCGGTAGGTGCTCGCCTGTTCAATGCTGCTGGGCATTCTGACCATCCAGGTTTCTGCCGGAGAGCTGGGTCATGAACCGAAGAAGCTGGAGGATCAGTTGTCCCATATCTCTCAACTGGCGTATCACTGGAAAGCCCTGGTCCTTCTGGATGAAGCGGATGTGTTTGTGCAGGCGCGCTCGATCGATAGTCACCAAAACGCTCGCGTCTCGGTCTTCCTCCGCAAGCTCGAGTACAATCAAGGGATCATGTTTCTCACGACCAACCGAGTCAGGGACTTCGATGACGCAATCCAGAGCAGGATCACTCTGGCGGTGAGGTACGAACCGCTGAGTCTTGCCACAAGAAAGCAGGTCTGGGCAAGCTTTTTGAAAAAGGCCGTAACAGCCAATGGAGCGGCAAAATATAATGCCGAAGACCTCGACGGGTTGGCGAGGAAGAATCTCAACGGTCGGCAGGTTAGAGCTCCATTGTCCAATCCAGTCGAATCTGTTAATACTGACCGAGTTCGTTCATCGTAGATCAAAAACATGGTCGCCGCGGCTCATGCGTTGGCCGTATATCACAACACGAAGGTGTCTATGTCTCATTTGGAATTGGTCACCGGTTTGAGTGAGGAATTTGAATCTGATTTCGGTGGTGCTGGTCAAGCTTCCAACAAGCACTCTTACCTCTGAAAATACTCGGGTGGCCTATGCCTGCGTCCTACCGGCCGTCAGGGCAAGTGGATATTTCAATTGCGAATTCAACGGCACGAGTATGGTTGAGGTCTTATACCATTGATCTCGTAACTAAATCGTCCATAGGTTTCGTTCTGTTAGTATCCACTTTAGTTAGGCAAGAGATAATTAGAGATTTATAGTAGTTATGTAATATCAAAGGCCGTGAAGGGGCATCTTGGAGAGCTTCCTGAAAAAGGCTGTCACCAAAAAAGGAGTGGCATGTTACAGTCGCAAGGATCTCGACTTTCTTGCAAAAAGAGATCTCAACGGTCGTCAGGTAGGCTTTCCCACGGATTGTTCGAAGGACTCTCATACTGATTCATGCGCTTCAGATCAAAAACATTGTATCTATGGCTTACGCTTTAGCATCTCGAAAGGGAAGTTGCGTAGCTATGTCTCATCTCGAGGTCGCTATCGCCACTGGCAAAGACTTCGAATGTGGCTTCAAAGGGGCGGGTCAAGTTGGCAATCTGCAATCTTACGCGTAGCTGCCCGCCATCACTAGCTATGTGCGAGCTTTCCTACTTGTATGTACACATTCTTGATTTGGGATGGAAAGGAAAACAGGACGACGGAGCCAAGAGAATAGTTGATTTAGTGGATTGAAGTCCCTTCTTAAAGTAATGTCAGACGACCTTCAAATATATAGCCTGTCGACGGTCCACCGTCTAGATCTACGAGTATTTTCTATCATCTTTCGCTTCGAGGAGAGGTTTCCGAGTATGAACCCCAGTCGCCGCAGCTTCCTAGGATACTCTGAGGCTATTGAAATAATCTTGCATTCGCGTTAGTGGCACGAAGCCGTGGACTCTCGGCGGGAGCCTATTACTCGGTTCCTCTGAAGGTGAATCATTATACGCCGCTGGTCCGAGGATGCAACATGCAAAACGAACTTCTTTAAGGGGCCATTATCAATGCAAACCCTTGGTTGTTGGCAATCTTAGCCGTACTTTGCTTGGTCTTTGACATCACTGGACAGACTTTATGATGATCAAGTGCTACTCCTGCAGCCTATTGCCACAGCCAACATCCTTAGCCAGTAACCTCAATTTACTCTTTTGTTCTGAAAGCTACGAGTATAGAATGCATTGCAGATGCCAACGAGCAATATGCAAGCCCTTGAACACCAAGAAGGGCGTAAAGATCGTCGCCCAAAGGACATGCAATCAATCGTCGATCGTTGATGAGCAGGCATGGCTACCTTGATGCAGCAGCTGGGTAGATAAGGGAAGAAGTATGACTCACTTGTTGCTGCAAGCGGCAAGTGCAAGAGATGCAAATAGGACATGTAGTCCTCTACGTCCCTGTTTTTTATTAGACAACCGAGACTCATCTTCAGACATTCAGTATTTGCCAGAAATCGAAGGGAAGTCACTGTAACTATCCATTCAATCCAATCACGACCGAGCGAAGTAAGCCGTCCTACTCTAACTCTTCATGATCTCATAGCATAAGCTGATTCTTGATGTTTAGAATGTGTGAACGTTGGGTCACTACACAGAAGTACAAGAATTGTACTGCAGCACCGAAACACATCATCACCCAATACATTCCCAAGCCCTGCCCTAATGTGGGAAAAGAAGGACATCCTGCACCAGTCGATAAACACATGGGAAGTTCAACCCAGACGGGAGGAATTTGTCCAAAGTGTTGAAATTGGTGAATCTCATAAGAAACGCTGCGAGCTGACCTCGGCTAATATATGTGCCACTAGCGCTTTCACGACTGTCTTAACGACGGTATTCAACCGGCTTTTCTACTGTTATCGCTTTTTACAAAGCCAGCCTTGTTACTCGCTTCATATGCACATGTGGTTTCTTTCAGGCAGATAATTAAATCAATCTTCTCTCAACGATCAATGCGACAGGCTTCGCCGGTGAGACCAGGTAATTCCCGTCTTCGTGCACGTTCTCCCCGTTTCGGCCCGCTGCTTGCGAGCCCTTTGTAGTTCTTTGCATACTATCACTTTGATCTATCATCTGTATCTAGCACGCAAAGTAGTCACACACCTGCACAATGACGACGGAGATCTACTTGACTATTTACTGTCCTGGAGATGTCACGGCGTGCCTGACAACGGGCACCAATAGCTTCATCGGCTCGGTTGATGAGACGACTGTTCTCAAATATCCACATATCCCGGGTGATGAGAAAGCACTTGCACTTCTAGGCCTTGAGGCTCGAATCTTTCAAGCGATAGGACCTCATAAGCACATCATCGGCTTCAAGGGACTGACCAAAGACGGTCTGCTCCTTGAGCGTGCACCCTTCGGATCTATAAGCGAGTACCTCAAGAACAACAACCCAGGATTACAGCGGAGGCTTGAATGGATATGTCAAGTCACCGAAGCTCTCGCAACAGTACATAAGAAACGTGTCCTTCACCGCGACATCTCCGCAAACAACCTTCTTCTAGACGCAGAATTGAACGTCAAACTAAGCGATTTCCAAGGACGCCTTCTTACGCCGGATGGAGAGGTTGAGGAGGATGGTCTTTCGATTGAAAATACCAAGTCCTTTATGCCTCGAGTCAATTCTAATTACGCGGACTGGAAGACTGAGATCTTTGCTCTCGGATCGGCATTTTATTACATCATGGAATGTCAGGAACCTTATCCGGACTTGGATCCTGACCTCGATGAAGAGCAAATTGTGAAGAGATTTACATCCGGCCAATTTCCTACGACAGAGTGTTCCTCGATGGATCGCGTTATGCACAAGTGCTGGGCGGGTGAATATGACTCTGTGCATGCGGTCTTTCAAGACCTTAAATTTGTACATGAGTGTCCGATGGCCATAGGTGTCGAGGAGGAAACAATGTACTTGAGGAGCAGGTAACGCACTATGTATTTGGGAGGGAGAAGCGGCCATTACTGATCACAGAGCAGACATCATTAACGCCTCCGGAGGGTCATGGAAAGGCTGGTGGGGAAGAGTCATGACAAGGCAGCCCAAATCAAGACTGCAGACTCGTCAATGACTTTGTTTTGATTTGAAACGGTGTTAGAACGTAATGGGGTGTGAAGAAAGAGATAGAATAGAAACTTGGGAACTTCTTATCACCTCAGATAGAATCAAGAACATGTGTGCTTCTTCTGCGAAGAACGAAACTAACCAACGGTCACCGACCCTTATCTGCACGTGCCGGTCTTCCCCGTTTGCCTCCCCGCTGCGCCTGATGTTTCGCCTTAAACTGCTGCAGCAGTCCCTGTGCATTTCCTAACTCGCTTTCGAGCAGCCATGTATTCTTCCAGCACACCTTGTATTCTTGCCCCTCCCTCGTCCGTCTCTTGCCAAGAATCCTTATGATTTCCCATTCCTGCTCCTCTTCACCCTCGTTCAAATCTGCAGTGTCTGCTGTGCGCTTGAAGGAATGCAAGTTGTCGATCGGGCCCGTGGCCGTCACAGGCTCGGTGGCCGCAAGGAGCCTTGGGCTCCACATCCACGGCGAGGTAGCCTGGTCTGCCATTGGTCTTGCGACGTCATCTCTGAGTGGAGACTGCCCCGAAACCAGTGGCGGTTCAGGAGCTCGCGGATCTTTCGGGGTCCGGAGAGTGTATGGGAGGATATTGTCTGTACTGCATATAGCACGAGAAGCGTCGTCGTTCAGGGTATCGCCGCCCTGGTCCTGGACTACAATTGGGGTACCTGTAGACTATTAGATGGCCGTTCACTTCTTGAACCAGAAATGCGCATTTCACACCCACCTTGATTACCGACAGCTTCATCTCGATAAGGTGGCGGACAGCGGCGACGTTTGACCCGCCGCTGCGACGGAGGCCTCTCGCGAGCGGCAAACCTGCACCTTTTCTTCGTGGAAGGTAGCAAAGGCGTCTTGCTCTTGTCGCGATCGCTATCAAATTCCTCTTTATCCTCCCACTCAGCTCCTTTGTCCCTAACTTTGTTCCCATCTCCTTTTTTCTCACCGGCCGGGTGATCAGGCTCCATATCGCTGCGGGGCCCGTCGCTTGATTCACAGGTTTGTTTATCGTGTGTCGATGAGAGAAGGGTATCGCGGGGTGGAGGAGGGCGATCTGAGATGGAATCTATTGTCTTCTCATGGGGGGTGGGGCATCTAGATCGGCGCCATCTGTCAGTCTTGGGATCACCGAGCGGGGGTTTCAAGGGTTCTACCCAGCTTCCGAGCTCGCTATAGACGTCGGTTGGGTTTCAGACACGTCTCGCTCCTCATCCGGTTGCTCAGCGCTCGAATCGTCGCTCGTATAACCCCCCGCTGAGTCCATTTGCCGCCAGTCATGTCCTTCTTCTTCAGCATCAACAGGCCCTGAATTAGCGTCAGTCTCGCTATCATCGCCGTCGTCCTCATTCAGTAAAATGGGGTCATCTAAAAGTCATAAGCAAGGGATAATTAGATCGGGGAAATCATGTTACTACCTTGAGAGCCGCCTGATCTCAAGTTAATAGAATCCAACACCTCCTCCTGTCCGCCATGTCCACAGAGAAAAGCAAGCCCCGAAGGATATTTGAACTCGGCAGGCTGACGGCGCACTTGCAAGAAATCCAGTTGCTCTATATCGATTCCTCGCTCTACTGATTGCGTACCGAGATCTACATCGTCTGATGCCGTCATATCCACGGATTGCACGACGTCGAGGGCTTGCAAAGTTTCGTCCCAGTCATCGAGTCTTGCGGAAATAGCATTACCGCGAACGGAAGAAGCCCGGGCATTCGTTCCTTCGATCTGTAGACCTTCGAAAGTGGGTATTTGCGTTCGAAAAGATGGCGGTTGCCAGAATTTGATGTTATCCATCACTCAATATTCACGAAGATCAAAATGACTGATAGTTTTCGAGAATGGGGGGGGGAAAGAGGGTTTAAGTAAACGATGGACTGCAGGCTCCATTCAGGAGCCTCTTCTAATCCTGCCCGGGATTCCTCCCCTCCAACCAGCCGAGCAAATGTCAATGGCTGAGGCGATGACCAATCGCGAGGCCGTCAGCATCAATGTTACACTGCATTAAAGTCCCGCCTCGGTGTTACCCATGACTGGCAAGGCAGTTTCGCCCATTTTTCAGCTCCGCCTGCAGGAGGCATAGACTGACACGGCTCAACCATTGACTACCACGATTCCCTGTTCTCTCCTCTGGAGCCTGCAAGCCCAGGTCACTCATCCGAGCCTCGGTGATCCCCGTCGCTGATTGCGTATCAAGATGCTCGAACGGCTCAGCTTCTTCTCTCTATGTCTTGGACAAGGTTCCACCCCAATGGCTGCGGGCAATTCCAGAAGTTGGCCCATGCCAAGTCACTCGGCAATAGCAAGGCGCATTAGCAAGGCGAAAAGATCACCTGAATAGCCAGCCCAAAAGATCAGCAGTCCCGTAGAACGAAAGGAACCGGAAATCAACCAATCCGCAGTCGCCGCGTAATGAAGACGTTGGAGTCTTGGGGGCCAGACGAATCCAGGGAATGCAGATAACCAGGCCCCCCAATCCTCGCATGACGCATGACGCATGAACACAGGCCATTCCGACGTAGCCTAGGCAGCAACGCCATCAATCGAGGAAAGATCGCTGCGGCCATGTTGAGGCATTTTCTCCATTGGTCCGTTTCCATTTGTGAAACTCGATGGCGCCTCCACCTCCACGCTCAGCCCCCCTGAGGCCGCGTCACCATATCACTGCCAATGTGGGATCCGTGTCGGCGCAGCCAGGCAGATTTTGGGAGACTGCTGCCAGCCGCAGTGAGGCATTTCCCTCATTAGACCGTGTTGCAGCAATCTCCGATCCGGCGGATTTGCCTCTGCCGGTCTCCACTAAAGGCGAACACTTCGAGCCAATGCCACGGCAAGCCCAGGGGTCAGCTGAGTCGAGATGAAATGAGGGCGGCGAAGAGGGGCAGGGATGGGACGTCCCCAAACAGGTAGAGTCGACCGAGGGAGGTTCAGCTCCCTGCCAAACGGGATCATGCGCCTACACCGGTCTCGGGAGAGACGCGGGCAGCGAATGAGAAGGCACGACGGTGCCGTTAGCTCGGGGTGTGGAGCAGGAGTTGGGGGAAAGGCGTGCAACCGTGAGGCAGACTATGCAAAAAGAGGGGGTGAATAAAAATGCCTCATGCAGGTGCGCATCAGTCGGTCAGGACGGCTGGCGAATGAGGTGGGTAGAGAGAGCGGCATTGCAAGGGCAAGACCCAGTGTTGAGAAGGAAGGATGAAGGAAAGATGGGAAAACAGCGAGGGAGGCCGGTACTTATAGCTTGGTCGTCGGAGAGAAAGCGGCGAGTCGGCCGATGAAGGGCGCCTTGCCCGAAACAGGTCGCGCCAAATCCAAAGGGGCTGACGCCAAACCCGAAGCCGGAAGGGACGCGCATTTCACCGGGACGAAGATTATTCTTTGTAACAATCATTTTCAAACAACAACAATATATTGCAATCATGATTGCAATAATTTAATAAATTATGTATTAATTTTATAAGTTTATAAAAGATTGCAAAACTGATTACAATATAAAAATTATGAATTTAACATTAACAATAAAACATTATTTAACATCTTTGATTTTGCAATTAATAAGATTTTGAAATCAATTTTGAATTTAAATGAATTTTTTAATCTGCATGAATTTATATATATATTTCATTTCTTATGAATAATCACAACACATGCATCACAAATTTTGAAAAAGAGCACTATAAATAAAACAGAGTGAATTTAAAAGATAATTGAATAATGATGAATTGCATGAATTGCAGCAATGCTGATTCAAAGATGATTACAAGTAACATCAATTTATTACAAGAAAATAAAGATGCAAGATTGAAACATTTATGTAATAATGAAAAGAACATTGTTAATATTATTGATTTACTAATAAAGATATTAATGTTAAAGAAAGAAAAAAGATAGCATTGAAGCTGATTCAACATCTTCAACTCGACTCAGAAGAAAAACATCATATGAATCAGAATACATTTATCGCGAAGAATGTATAAAAATTAAATACATCAATTCAACTGTTTAACAAGCAGTTACATACACAGAAAAGCATGCATCTTTCAATGAAAATCACGTCATGAATGAATGTGATAAGAGAAGAAATAGTGATGAAAAAGCAACATTTCAGAAGTAATTTGTCATCACTTTGCAAGAAATGAAAAGTCATGATTAAAATAATAAACAGAAGAGAAATAAAAAAGATACAGAAGAAGTTGATTAAACAGATTTTACAGAGAATTGCAGATGTGTTAACAGATCAAAGAAATTTAATCATGTCACTTTGCAAGCTGAGTAGCGATGATATTTTTCTTCACGCAGTTAACTCAAATGCTCAAGCAAATCTGAAAAAGACTCAAACATGAGCAAAAGAAATTGCAAGTTCAATACATGTAACATGTTAAATCTTTGCAATGTTGATACATGAAGTACATATTACAATAAACATGAATAATCAGAAAAAGATCATTGAAAGATTGATAAAAGATAATGTAAAACTTCATGAAGATTTGAAAGTTTTAAGAATAGTTTGATTCAAGAAGATAACAAAGAGTGAGAAGATTCATTCATTACTTATCATAAAGATCATGATTGAAGCAATGATAAATTAATTAATAAACATGAGCATGCTGAACTTGTATTAAGAATGTGCATGCAAACTATTTGAAAAGAACTGTCACATCATACAATGCTTCAGATGTGTCAAAGACTGAGTTAAACTAAAGATATTATCAATATAAAAGACTGATATTATTATCATTACTTTGATAGAATCTAGATACAAGACAATACATCAGATAATGTACAAGATGAAAGACAAAGAGCGAAAGAAAAGAATGAGAACTTAACTTCTATATACATGAATCGAGCAGAATCAAGACTAGACAATAGTTTTATTGACTTAAGATTGCAGAAGTTCACGCATATGACTGAGATAATTGAAACAAAATTGCTGAAACTAAATTAAGATGATGATGACTAGATTGATGACTTGATTCATTGAACTGCAAAATGAGTTCAATGAATCAAGATTATTTAAAATATCAATGATTTATGTTCTAAATTGAATTGATGATCTGACATCATGACAGTAGCTTCTCTCTTCAAGACTGAACTTCTGCAAGATGATGAGAAGAAATGAGACAAGATGAGAAAGAATCGAAGATGAAGATTGAAACGAGATGAGAATTGATGTAAACGCATTTTAATGTGATGAAGCACAGATGAGACTGAAATAAATCTGAGTCAGATCTGAGTCAGATCTGAGCAAGATTTCTGTAAAATGAGATGAGATGAAACGCATTTTAATGTGATGATGCACAGAAAATTGAAACACATCTGAATCACATCTGAGTCAGATTTAAACGAGATATCTGAGTCAAATTTAGACAAGATCTGAGTCAGATTTGAGTAAAAGAAAGACGAAATGCAGTTTAATATGATAATGCACAGACGAAACTAGAATACATCTGAGTTACATCTGAGTCAGATTTAAACAAGACATCTGAGACAGATTTAGACAAGATCTGAGTCAGATCTGAGCTGAGTTGAGATGATGAAGATTGAATTTAGAGTTCTTGACATTGACATTAAGACATCACACATGACAGTACATGTGATTCTTCGACAACAGAGTTGATGAGATGATATTCATCAAGCGCTTGCTTGCAATTATTCAGAAGATGAAAAGACTTTCAAGTAAAGAAGTGATCTTCTCAATCAATGTAATACTTGAGCAGAGATAAGTTATAACATCTATCACGCTTGAAGTTTAGTATGCTGTTTACATATCAGAATCTTTCGTCATTCTTGATGACAATGAGTTCTCAAGATTTCTGACGTTGATTCGAGAGAAAATCACTTGCGATATGACTCAGAAGAATAGCATGAAAGATTGAATGAATTTTCATGAATGCTGAAAGATTTAACTTGATGATCAGAGAATTGTTCTTGAAGACATGCTTGATATTGAAGAAATCAACATTATGATCATTTAACTTGACAGCAAGATGAGCGATGCTGAGATTGCAAGCATTCAGTCAAACTTCATCTTCGACGAAGTATTTTGAACAAGAACGACGAAAGAGATTGACATTGAATTTGTAAATGATCTGAGCTATAAGCATCTCATCACTTAAATGCTCAGTTAGTTTCTTCATCTTCTTGATGAACTCTTCAACACTAATTAACTTGTCTCAAGCTTGAAACGTAAAATTCTTGAGCAGAGACTTAAAAGACTTGAAGTTTAAATGTAAGTTCTGACTCAAATTGATCAAGAAGAGTGATGCTAAAGTGATTAATGACGATGTGTTATTGACGATGAATTCAACTTCAGAAAGTCACTTAGCTCAGTCATCTTGCATGTAGTTGACAAAGACTCAAAGATAATGCTTCATGACAGCATTGATTTTTTCGATTTGATCATCAATTTCAAAATGATACGTCGTTGATAACTTAATGTTAGGGGCCAGCATAGAGCGAGTCATATGGGTGTAATGTAACGAGTATATAAATGCTAAGGAAGGAAAGTATCTAGAAGGGAAGAGCCGGCTATCTATATGACTCAGGAGAACATAAGCTA
>JAABUI010000222.1_pt1 | contig 67783 bp, 71 predicted proteins | sample 5559111 | NCBI WGS metagenome assembly JAABUI01 (sample SAMN10711870, study PRJNA513365) | rock metagenome | isolation source: Antarctica rocks | place: Antarctica: Victoria Land, Buttleship Promontory | reverse complement strand
TCGAGAACATCAACAACGTTTTGAAACAATATCTTTGAGTCTTCGTGTTCTTTATGCAGAACGACTGAGCTGCATGACTGTCATCAGCTGAATTTGTCATCAACAATCACTTCTTCGAAAGCACTCAGTGCACGTTGTTTCTAGCTAACTTCGAACAGCATTCTCGAATGAGATTGAAATCAAAGAAGACTCAGAAGAACGTTATTAAACACTCGAAATGAATACATGTCGATCTGTTTGTTCAGAAAATGAATTGAATCAATGAAATTCTGCGAGAACAAATGATCTTAGCTCAAGCATATCAGAAACAATTCGCTAATGTTCATCGACAACACATTCTCAAGTATGCAATTAATGATATGATTTGATTAGATGCTCGCAATCTGATGATTCATTGACTCAGCAAGAAATTATCTAATAAATTCGAGAGATCTTTCAGAATCATCAAAATTGTTAGTTCTCATTCTTATCAGCTAAAGTTGTTTGATGACTGATTCTGTTTCGATGTCTTTCATACTTATCTGCTTCATTCTGCGATCAACGACTTCTTATCTGAACAAATATCTTTCGCGTCGTTTTCGATAGTCTTCGTCCAAGAAGTGCTTAGCTGAAAGATGAACGAAATATTGAACTCTCGAATAAAGAACTCTCAGCTAGAGTATTTAATTAAGTGAACTGAGATAGAAGAAAACAGTTGAGTAAAGTTTGCGAATGTGATGAATGTCATCAAAGTCATGAACGTCTATCACGCTCGAAATTTCGATCGTTCGAGTAAGAATTCATGAATCGCTTACGTGCAAGAAAGCAGTGACTCTGAATATGAGTCAGAGAATTAAAAGTCTCGCAGAAGCTTCGACTTCAAAAAGAGAAATTTATTGTCACGATTTTAGCATGTGTTACTCGAAAGATGTTGAAAAAAGAGATGTTAGATCACTTAAATGATGTTGAACAATATTATAGATGATGATAGACATGAGATTATCAGTGATGTTATGAGAGCTCTTCGATACGAATGATACTCAGCGTTCATGAAGTATAAAAACATCTGAATGATCTCTTTCTTTTCTTTCTTCTTCGTGCAACGTCTTGTATTTAAAATCTAGTTATTAGAATTTCATTCTGATTTCATTCAGCTCTCAGTTCGTGACACAACTTTTATCTTCTTTAAGTTCATTCTTAGATTCTGAAATGTGACTATGAATCTCAAAAACTGTACACTCTATACATAAAATTCACTTTTTTCTGACTTAATGCACAGATTGACTTTCTTTAAAGTCTGTAAAATCTTCTTAACATATTGCACATGTTCTTTCTTCGTCTTTGAATATATCAGTATATCATTCAAATATACTATGACGAATTGATTCAAATAATGTCATAACACGTTATTCATAAATATCTGAAACGTGACTGAAGCATTGATTAAATCGAAAGACATGATCAAATACTCATAATGTTCTAGTCGAGTGCAAAAGACTGTCTTTCACTCATCTTTTTCTTTAATTCATATTCAATTGAATGCTTCAAGTATATTAAATTTCATAAATCATTGTGTCTTCTGAAGTCTGTCTTGCAGTTCAGATATGAGCGATAGCAAATAGCTGTTTTTAATCATGATGTTATTCAATGCTCTATAATTAACACATAGTCTTAGATTTTCATTCAATTTTACAACAAACAGAATTGAGTATTCTGCTGACGACTGCGATTCTCTAATGAATTTTTTTCACATGTTCTCTTTCAGATATTGTCACAAAGCATCAAGCTTTTCTGTTAACAATGAGTAAATGAACTGTTTCGTGAGTTTCTTGTCATCTATGAGCTTAATCTCATGATCTCATGATTGATGTTTAAGTAGTGTCTCTTGATCACTTTCTTTCTCAAACAGAATTTTATATTTCTGATATTCTTTAGAAATTTCAATGATAGTGAGATTACTTTTAATCTCTCTGTTTCATAACATCTGTGCATCTGAGCTGTTTTTCAACTCGCTGCGCATATCATTCACTGTCATTACGAAGATTTTCACATTCTCTGATGACTTCAATATCAAGTGCAATCGCGTCGTTTTTGTGTGAAGAAAAGCGATTGTTTCATTGATTCAATCTATCATCAAATTGATCATATGAAGTCATGATATGTCTAGAACTATATTGCTGTCTGATTGCTTTGTAACATTTAAACGCAACTTTTTTCAATGATGTTCAAGTTTCAAATGAATGAATCAAGTCTCTTGATCTATTAGTTCATTATTATACTTCATGAATGTTTCATTGAAGTTTTGCAAATTGTAAGATTCTTTCTTCTTCTGCAAAGATATTTGCGCTTTTCTAACAAATTTTGAGAACATATAGCTTCTCGTACAGTCACTGTCAATGAATAAACATGCTATATGATCGTTGATCTTGACTCAGACTTGTAACTGTGTTGAGTCGTTTGTGAAGATAAATATGCTTTCGATTTTTGATCTTCAACTAGACTTCTTCAATGATTTGTTGATCAAAGAGTCTTCTAGTTTTTTGAACTAGAAGCTTGCTCTTCAAGTACTTGTTTTATGTATTGAAATCAATTTAAATTGATCTTCTTCTGTAAATATTTCTTTGAATCACACAGATTAAATCTCTCTTTAATGACTTCTGTCATCTGTCTAAATTCTTTGAATATATAATTTTCATTAAGAAGTACATATTTTCTTGCTTAATGAACTTGACTTCTGTGAATAACTTCTTCATGACTATGTCATGATATTAAATGCTCTTACACAATGCAATCGACTCATCTTGAACTTCGTCATAAATAGCTTGATGTATTTCATTCTTGATCTGTTGCATGTGTTGTGACAAATCTTTCTTTTTCTGTCTAAAGAAAGTGTACAATTCGTTGTACATGCTTATAAAACTTGCTTGATTTGTAAACTTTCTAAAATCTTTCTTTACTTCAAGATAATCTTCTTCTTGTTTGAGAGCATCTTCTGTCGCGATAGTGAATGCTCGTAGAGTTTCGCTAAGTCAATTTTCTTTCTCGACTGCTTGATGAATAGTTTCTTCTGTGCTGTTTAATCTATTTGAGTCATATTTTTCGTTATCGAGAATCTCTGATTTCATGATCATAATGAACAAACTTTCATCACTTTTCTCATCATGCACTTCTGACTGACGATGAGTTGCTGCATAGAAACAATTCTTTTGTGAGAATTTTGAGTATCATTCAAAATCTTTCTTATTGCTCAGATGAATGCAACAGTTGTCTTCGTAACATGCTGTTCACGACAACACTTGATGCTTATCTTTCTGATCTTCTTTCATTGTTATGAAAGATTTGTTTTATTTATCATAGAGCTTTGACTTGTTTTTATACTTGTTTTGAGTATAATCTCTGAAGAAATAATCTAGCTTTTTACATATGTAACATGCTTTGCTTTGTTGAATTATTTTATCACAAGCGTTCATTGATATCTTTCAAATTGCATCTAACTTCATAAACTGAGAATCGTAATAAGATTGCTTCTTCTTTCTCTTATTTTATGCAACTGAAACATAAGTGATCTTGTTCTTCTTTTCAAGTCTTCGCTTGTACTGTTGATTATTCAGCACGATTGTCTTGCTAATCATAGCATGCAAAGTCGCGAATTTATTCATATGAACTATCTTGTTCTTTATCACATTCTTCAGTTCTTTATAGAACTGTGCTGTAAAAGTCAAGTCATCTTATTCAATCTTTGTTGTGATTGACTGAAAAGCAGTAATGTACTTGAATGCTGATTCTGATTGCTTAATATAATACAGCTGTCGTTTGATGATTCGTTTTGCATCTATGTCTTCATACATTCTTCGTATTGCTTGCTCAAAGTTAAAAAAGTTTTCAAAGACTCTGTTAATCTCATCTTCTTGATCTTCTGATTTATTCTTCAAGTGATTCTTTATCAATGATTTAAATCATTTGAAAACATCTTCTTTGAAGTACGAGAATGCAAACAATATCTTGTCATGAGATGAACTTAGTTTCTTGTGTGCTCTGACATAAACGTTCACTTGTATAAGAAAAGCATCAAGCTTGTCTTTATCTTCATAATACAGATTTGATGTCAATATTTTAATCAATGACTTGCTATTCAAGAATGCTGCGATGCTTGCTGATGTGATTCATTCTGAGAATGACATAACGATCATGATAAGATGATGCTCTGATATCTTGTGAAAAAGTGATGCTCAAAGTGTAATGATTGTTTCTTTAACAACATAAGATATAAACAGAGATCAGTATAGTAACAAACTAATCACTAAACTAAAGATCTGAGAATAACCAAAACAATAAACTGTATTGATTATTACATGAGTTAAGCATGAAGCTTCTATCTAAGAGAACAATCATCGTTATATAGACATAGAAGAATCATGTCAAGTCATCTCTGCTCTGAATGATCTTTTTAATCATCTTTGAGCAAGATGAGTAAGATGAGCATCATGCTCATCATGCTCACTGTGATCACTTCTGATTCAAGCGATCAGAGTGATCACTTCAAGACTCTGATTATTCAATGATTATTTAATCATTGCTTTATCTAATCATCTGCAAGAGAGTTTTAACATCAAGCATATTGAATGTCTTTTTACAAGCTTCAGAAAGTAAAGAAAAATTTGAATGAGAATCTTTTCAAAGAATTTATAACTTTTAGCAAAGCTTTGTATTTCTCACTCATTCTGTTCATCTTAAAAAACAATAAAGATTTATGATTCTGCGTTGACTATTGAAAGCTCAATGCTATTACTAAAAGAAATCACTACTCTCTATTACTCATAAATGAGATGATCAGCAAAATAATTGATTGCAAATATCTGACTTGACTGAATATTATTTCAATGTTTAACAAACTATGAATGCATTTCAATAGTAAAAACTACACTATCTTCATTATCGCTTTAAAAGCATATAAATCAAAGATTTTATTTTTTAAACTTATCAATAATTTGATCTCATTTCAGCAATATATGAATGATGTTTTATGAGACTTTCTAAATGACTTTTGTCAAGTCTATTTAGATGACATTCTGATCTACAGTAAAACTCAACAAGAATATAAACAACATGTCAAAATGATATTGAATTGCTTACAAGAAGCTGATCTACAGATGAATATTTAAAAGTGCGAATTTAATGTAGAAGAAACAGTTTTCTTAAAAGTCATAGTGTTAAAACAAGATCTTTGCATGAACTTTATCAAAGTGAAAGCTATAATCAACTAAACTACGTTGATCAATCTGAAAAAAGTTTAAAGCTTCGTGAAATTTGTTAACTTTTATCATCATTTCATTAAAGACTTCTTGAAGCTAGTCAAATCATTCACTCAGCTGACTAGAAAGAACATGTTTTTTGTTTAAAATGAAGTCTGTGTTTAAGCTTTTAATGATTTAAAAAAACAGGTCAGCAGCAGCTCAACTTCAGTACTACGACATTTCAATTCAAAACGACAGACTATTTTGAAAATTAATGTTTCTGACTACGTTAAAGATGAAATACTATCACAGTACGATGATGAAAATGTTCTTCACTCGATAGTCTTCTATAGCAAGAGCATGATTTTCGCTGAATGCAACTATCATATCTATGACAAGAAACTGCTAGCTATTATTCATTGCTTTGAACATTGAAGACTCAAGCTAGAATGCACAGAACTGCTCATTCAGATGTTCATCAATTATCAAACTTTGAAAATCTTCATGAAAAATAAATAGTTAACTCGATGTCAAGTCAATTATCTAAACATTTTATTCAAGTTTAACTTTCAGATGATTTTTCAATCAGACAAAATGAACACTAAAGTTAATGCTTTAATCAGAATGTCTTTGACTTACGTCTCTGAATTAACTCAGTGTACTAAAGATCACTATCAGATCATTCTGATATTCAATAAAGTAAATATTTTAACTATTGAATCTGAAGTTGATCTCTATTAATAAGTATAAAATGTCAACAAGATGAATGAGCTTTGCAATAAGTATAAACAAGCTATAAGCGAAAACAAGCTTAAGCTACATAGCATTGAATTGAAGCATTGCAAGATTATTGATGACGTTTTGTTCAGAAAAGATCTACTGTGAATTTCTGAGAATATGCATACAAAATTACTAAAGAAAATTCATGATCAGTCTTTCATCTTTTATTCTGACAATCAAAGAACTATTGATTTAGTTCAACGTTTCTACTATTGATCAGATCATCAAGTAACAATTAGATGTTATATTTGAAACTGTTATATTTATCAATGAAGTAAGACATCTAAAAATAGTATTAATGAACTTCATCATTCTCTTTTGATTTCACAGAAACGCTGAAAAAATATTATTATGAACTTCATCATTGAACTATCTTTATCAGAAGATTATAATGCTATTTGCACAATCATATGTTATTTCATCAAGAAACGTCACTACGTTTTCTGTCATTGAAAAGACGATGACATCTCAGTTGAAGAAACGATTTAAATCATGCTATGAAATGTCTATCGACTTCATGATTTATCTAGTTCTATTGTTTTGAACAGAAACTTTCAGTTCATATCAATTATGTGACAAAGTCTTTGCAAGTGACTAAGAATCACAGCTAGTTTATCAACAGTTTATCATTTTGAGATTAATGATCAATTGAAATGAGTTAATCAAGATGTTGAACGCGAATTAAGAATCTACTGTAACTACATGCAAAACGACTGAGCGAAATGACTTTTCATGATGAAATTCAGCGAGAATTTCAATATTTTCTCAATCATCTCAATGACTTCATTTTACTTCAATAAAGATTTTCACTCACGAATAAGTATCAATTCAGATACAACTGACTATAAAATAACTTGTAAACGTCTTGAAGCTAAAAAAGCAAATGATATTATCATTTGAATGAAAGAGCTTCTTATTTTTGATCATCAGCAATTGAAAAAGACGAAGCAGAATATCAAAGCTCAAATCAATAAACATAAATGAGACGTCATTTATGAAGTAAATGATTGAATTTGATTATTCTTTAGAAACATAAAGACAATTAAATCATGTAAGAATTTGAAAGATAAACAGTTAAAACTTTATCAAATCACTGTCAAAGTTGAGATCTTCTATCATCTTCATTTATTGATAAGCATGAAGCAGTTGCATTTAATATTTAGTTCAAAGTTATTATGCTCTTATCTCAACAACTTCTTATCAGAACAGCATTCAGAACTATTTAAATCTTTCACTATTGAAAATAATGAGCATTGAGAGATAAATGACATTTTAAACTCTAGATGTTATCAAGATTAAATACAATACAAGATCAAATGAATGAGACTAAATTGAGACAATAAATGATACTATGTTGATAAAAAAGAATTCAAGAGCTTGAAAGAAGTTCTAGTTGAATTTTATAAGCTTTATTCAGACAAGTCACATTAAATTGAAAAACAGTGAAAATTTTTACGTTTTATTTGTTCTATTTATGCAAACATGAATTTTCAAAGAGAAGAATAATGTTATGAATGTGTCAGAATTGAATAAGATCAAAGATTTAATTCTAATCATTATACAATCAATGCTAGTGAGTTGATTTCATATTAATGAAAGCTAGTCAAGATCTAGTTGAGATCTGATTTAAATCTGACTCAGATTTGACTCAGATTATGATTTAGCATCTTTTATCTTCTTTAGCATCTTTTAATCAGCTTCTATTGTCTTCTAGACAAACATACTTCTTTGTGTTATAAATAGTTAACAGATGTTTATGATAAACACATTTCTTTGTGTTACAAACATTTTTTGAATCAACATCTTTCTTGTGTTTCAACATGTTCTCTTTAAGACTAACGTCGAATCTGAGTAATTATTATATAGAGCGTGTTCTTCTTATCTTTTATATCTTCTTTCTTCTGTATTCTTAAAGTTCTAGTTATAACTATCTTTATAGATCAAACATTCTACTCAGCTACGTACTACATCACAACAGTGTAATTAGTTTCTAGACATGATCTTAACAAAATAAACTGTAAATCTCAATTAAACACAATGAAGTTATGTAAATCATGAGTTCAATATATTCATTGAATTAACAGTTTAACTGTTCTTTTCACTGTGATATTTTCATCATCAATGATGCAAGAAATGTAATGTCTTTTCTTTAATAATTTGCAAACTACAGTCAGAATTGCATTGTAATCATTAGAAAAGAATAAATTAATAATAAAATTTATGATTATGTTACATCATTACTAATATAAACAATCACAACGCGCGCAAAGCAAATTTTTGAAAAGAGCAATACAATCAAGACAGAATGAATTTAAAAGATGAATAAACGACGATGAATTGCATAAACTGCAGCAATGCTGATTCAGAGACGATTGCAAGCGACGTTGACTCGTCACGAAGAAACAGTAACGCGAAATCGAAAAGCTCACGCAACGACAAGAAGTATGTTGCTAACATTATTGATCTTCTAATAAAGATATCAACGTTAGAGAAATAGAAAAGCAAAGATCATTCATGAAAAGAGATAGCATTGAAACTGATTCAACGTCTTCGACTCGACTCAGAAGAAAAAAACAACGAGAATCAGAACGTGTTCATTGCAAAGAATGTACAGAAACTGAAGACATTCGTACAACTGCTTAGCAAGCAGCTACAAACACAAGATAGCACGCAAACATAAGATAGCATATGCTTCTCATCGAAAATCTCGTCATGAGCGAACGTGACAAGAGAAGAAGTAACAATGAAGAAGCAATTTCTCAGAGACGAATTGTCATCGCTTCGCAAGAAATGAGAAGTCATGATGAAGATAGCAGAAAGAAAGAAAATAAAAAAGATACAAAAGAAATTTATTGAACAGATTCTTCAAGAAATCACAAACGTGTTGACAGCTCAAAGAAATCTAATCATGTCTTTTCGCAAGCTTAAAAGCGAAGACATCACACTTCATGCAATGAGTTCAGAAGTTCAAGCAAATCTGAAAAGATTTCAGACATGAGTCAAAGAAATCATGAACTCAATGCGTATAATGCATTGAATCTTCGTTGTGCTAGCACATGAAATATGCATCACAATAAACATAAGCAATCAGAAAGTGATCATTAAAAGATTGATAAAAGACAACGCAAGACTTCATGAGAATTTAAAGATTCTAAGAATAGTCTGACTTAAGAAAGTAGTTAAAAGTGAAAAGACTCACTTGTCGCTCATTGTAGAGATTGCAATCAAAGCGATGATGAATCGACTAATGAATGAAAGCATGCTAGACTTGTATCAAGAATACTCATGCAAGCTGTTTGAAAAGAATTGTCACATCACTTAGTGCTACAGATGCTTCGAATTTGATTATATGATCAGATTCTGCAAGAAGAAACAACGCTGCGTTAAATGCACAGACAAACATCACATTGAAGAGTGCATGATGTCTTCGAATAGAAGACGTTGCATTAACTGCAATGAAGATCACGAACTCTGAAGATGCATCTGTTTCAAATGATGACAGCAGATGAAACAGACATCAGAAATCTACAGAAACAAATCGATCAGATATTCAAAAGTATCAAAATACAATTACACATTTCTCTCGCTGTTTCTGAAATCTTTAAGCTCAACAAATTCGTTGAGCTCAACAGACTTCGTAGATTCAATGAACTCTTCAAGCTCAGCAAGCGTCATGTTAAAAACACGCAATCGAGACGTTGAATTGACATGACAGATGATAGAAGTCAAGAAAAGAGAAGTCAATCTTTTCTCATGCGTGACTAGCGACTCAGATGAGACTACATCTGAGCAGACTCAGAAACGCTTAGTCAGAAAGTGCGAAAGATTCTCAGTGATTGAAAGCATACAAAGAGTCTTTTCAGCGCAGAGTCAACAACAGTTACAAATAACTTTATGATGAAACAACTCTTTCTATGAATTCTACAGTACAACATCAGAAAGTCATTGAAGATTCAAGAATTATTCTTGATCGACAGAGAAGTTTGCAAATTTGACATAATAGTCATAAAGAAGCAAGAACGTAACATTAATGATTCATAATCATTTAGCTCAACTCACAACTTCTTTCATCTAGTGAAAAACTCATCATCTCAGTCAAGAACATGCATATATGTTAACAAATGCTTAAAACTCAATCAATGAACAGTAAAGACAGTTGAGTCAAACATCTGCTCAATCAGAATACTAACTCGCAACACAGATGACAAAACGCAGACGCTAAGACTTCTAAATGTTTACAATTCAAACTCACTATTCATTACATTCACAGAGAAACTTTCAACTATCTTTCGCTTGAATGAACTACTCAAGAATGACTGCAAACAACTAGTTGTAAAAGACTTCAATCTACATCATTCACATTGAGAGAGATGAAGATGCTTCACTCAATATACGATGATTGATACTCTATTAAACGTCATTACAAATGCAAGACTGAGACTACTGCTGAAATCAGACATAATCACTTGCGAGACTTACAATCAGTTTACGACGATAAATTTAGTCTTTAACAGCGAGAAAATACAGTTTATGACACGCAAGTGCAAAGTACGAATCAATCTACATCAGAAATCAGATCATCTTTCGATTATCACAGAGTTAAATTTACAAACAATCTCAATGCAATCTTCAACTCATCGACTCTGAAAAAAAAATGAACACAGAAGCACTGAGTGCTTATTTGTGAATACATCTCTTGTCAGATCGCTTTCTGAACAGCAGAGCTGAAATGAATGACAGAGCAACAGAGATCATCAAAATACTACAAGAAATCATTAAGAAGTTTACTCTTTGAGCAAAATCATCAAATTGAGCAAGAAACTTCTGAAATCAAAGCTGCTTTGAAGTAGTAACAGAATCAAGATGACTGCAAATCATATGAAAAACACAAGACACATTAGAGACATGAAATGAATATCTGAAACACAATGATCATAAAAACAAGATCATCAGACAAACAAAATGCACACACTTCAGATCACAGATGCATGAGTTAAGCAACGCATTGAAATCAATATGACGCTTTGCAAAATGAGCTAGAATCGAAAGTCAGCTATTTAAAAAGCTTTCTCAGTTTTTGTCGTTGAAACAAGATGATACTGATCACATGACAACAACGTTTGAGAAAAAATTCAAGATGCTGCAAGGAAAATTCTTCTCTTCATTCTCACAAGCAGACATCAGCAACATTTCAGATGCATTCATATCTTTGACAATATCATCAAATTCACGCATTTCAAAGAACGAGATGAAGCGAGTAATCAGACAGATAAAAGTGAACAAAGCGTCAGACATATCTGAAATCTCAAACAGAGCACTTCAAGCAGATTTCACAGAACTGATCTCAGTGCTGATGAGTTTATTCAACGTATGCATGATACACAAATATCATTCGAAGCAGTTCAAAAAGACTCAAACAATAGTGCTATGCAAATCAAAGAAAAGCGATTACATTGACTTGAAAACATATTGACTCCTTGTTCTGCTTGATATCATGAGCAAAGCTTTAGAGTCAATAATGATCAAAAGACTGAGTGACATAACTGAGACTCATCACATGCTTTTGAATGCTCAAATGAGAGCGAGACGCAAATGATTCGTGATCTTGACGTTAAATCTACTAGTAAATCAAGTTCACATCATGTGAGACTGCAAAATCAAGTACGTGATCTTCATGCTAAATTTAAACGTTGTCAAAGCATTTGATTGAGTTTTGCACATCAGACTGCTGCACACGCTAAAGATGAGAAGAACGTCAAGCTACATAGTTGAATGAGCATGCAGCTTTTTAAAGAACAGAGAGACGTCGTTGATATTCAATGAACAAATGAGCACTATGCGCGAGATAAATGCAGACATATCACAAGAGTCTCTCATTTCATTAATTTTCTTTCTATTTTTCAATGCAAGTTTAATTGAAAAATGCAAAAAATTGAAAATTAAAATCGAAGTGCTCAACTTTGTAAATGACATCAACATTCTAGTCTATGACAGATTCATTGAAGAAATCTGCAAAACACTGAGCAAGACACATGATGTCTGCGCGAAGTGAGCTTGAACTCATGACACAACGTTTGCATCAGAAAAATATGAGCTTACACATTTTACTAGAAAATCGAGAAAATTTGACATGATGACTAGCATACAAATAGAAAGCTCAGTGATTAAGTCAAAGTCAGACGTGCGAGTTCTAAAGATTCAACTGAACATGAAACTGCAATGAGATGCACATCTTCAACAGATAGAAGTGAGTCACGTCACAAGAATGCTTACGCTTAGTCATTTAAAAGTCTTCACATGAGAAGCAATCTTCACAAAAGCAAAACAAGTGTACTCAGCTGTAATGAGATCAGAAATTGCATTCAAAGCATCAATCTGACATCAGCGTGACAAAGAGAAAGAACTGTCAGACAAGAAATGCAGACTAGAAACTCTGCAAAATCAGACTTTACATCATGTTGTGAAAGCATTCAAAAGAGTAAGCATCAAAACACTAAAGATCAAAATGTGCACAAGTTCGCTGCATGTTCATCTGAACATGCTGCAAAATAAAGTCACATTATGCAGTCAAGTTAACAACAGAACGTAAGAGACTAGATGAACATGCAAACTCATACGCACTCGACTGACGAAAATTAATCGCTTCATTTCTCGCTTCTCTGTCATCAAGAAAATAATGCTTCTGAACATAATTATTCAAGAAGACGTAAGAATGCAGTTCAGAAGCAGATGATTTGATTCTTTCATGATGATCTCAATAAGCAATAACGTCGCAATAGCGCTATATCACAAAAATCAATGAAAGTAATGATGACAAAAATACAAGAAACGCATCGCAAACATCAATGCAATCTCAGCACAAAGATTTCATTTATTTAACAAGATGATGAAGATGCGTGATGATTTCAGAAGATTGAAAGCACTCTTGCAACTTACATCAGAATTGAACGCATAGATTTTAATATTTATCTGCACTCAAGAAATGTTTCAAGCATGAATAACTCGCGATGCAACTGTGAACAAAGTCATTAGACAGCGAATCATGTACTCATGCACTGCTCGAACTGAACGCATTTGCAATCAAGAATGCTACGTGATGTTGACTTCTCAAACTATCAAATAATCGTCACGATCACGAAAGATCTCAAAGCAGCAGTAAGAATGATGATAAAAACGAAGCTTCTGAAGCAATTTAAAATGACTAGAACATTCATTCTCTAACATGCGATCATCGCGAACAAATTTGATACATAGTCTTAATCTTGTTGTTTCGACTGCGTGAAGCAATCATATAAATAGCGAGCGATTTTCTATCTCAGAAAGTTCTGTTCACTTGACACACATAGCATAAAGTCTCTCATGAATCGATTTAATCTATGTCACAAGAGTGTATGAATTCATTATTATTATTATTACATCATTACTATTCAAATATTGATAGAAAATGTAGTAGTTTATTGAATTTATTTCAAGATGTCTTCAAGCATTGACAAATATAACAGTTTCTAATATAATTATTACGAGTGTACACTTCAAGTTAGTTTAATATAAATCATGTTAAACTATCATAAACTAGTATAGAACTGATGTTGACATGCTAGCAATTTAGCGTGTCTTCGTGAATAAATATTCACAACGTGTTTCATTTTCTTTCTTCTTTAGCTTTGAACTTCTAGTTAGAATACACTCATATGATTCGCTTTATACAGACTTATAACATTATTCAAAGCTTTATACATATCACACAACAGTGATTCACTTTCTAGTTTAGTTGAATTTTGCAACTTTATGATTGAAAGCAAAGAATGATTCTGAATGATCTCTTTATTGAGTCAATCATTAAATGAACAAAACAAGCTTTATTAAACGTGATAGACATGAACAGAACAAGCTCTGTGATGCATTGCAGACATGAATCAGAAGTTGAACTCAGAAATTTCGACAGCAGAATTAGAACTTAAGCTCAGAAAGTTTAATAAAAATCAGAAATTTCGATAGAATCAAAATCAAAGAACATGAACGCGTTGCTTTTGATTAACTCTTTATTGAACTCATTATTAGAAATCAGAAATTTCAGCAGTACTTGAACTCAGAAAGTTCAATAAAGTACTAGTCGTTGCTTGAACTCAGAAAGTTCAATAAAGTAACATCAGAATCTCGATCAGCAATTTTCTATCTATACAATAATTAGAAGTTCAGAATCAGCAAGCATTATTCATTATGAACTTCAAAATGCTAAATGAGAATCACTTTTATCACAGAATTGAACAGCATCAGAAGAAGACATGAATGCATCATTGAATACAAAATAAGAAAAGAACATGAATATGTTATTTTTTGATCATGAAATGATCAAGATCAGCATCAACACTGAATTGAATGCTTGAATAAGCATTTACAAAGCAGATGACATCATTGTCTTTATTAAGTTCATGTATCAACAGCATGACATTGAAATAAAGATTTACAATGACATGATTCAGATGTTAAAAGATGTCAATGAGATAAACATTATATTAAAGATTAAGCAGACGTGTCTGCAGAAAGAAATGAGAAATAAAAACGTGATTATACATCATTTAAAAACTGCATCAAGTTAACAAAGCACTGCAATCTTTGAAGATTGATTCTTGAAGTTAATCAAGTTATTGAACTCTTCACTGTTTAAAAATTCGTTGCAGAATGTAAATAATTGACTATCATGAATGCAAAATAAGTTGAAGATAAACAAGAATCACTTTTCTATCAAAGAATTAAAGATTGTTTACATTAAAAGTTAAGTCAGTGAAGCTGCAATTAAACACATAACATCATGAATGAAAGATACATTTCTGAATTTCTTTTTAAAAGTTGAAGAAGTATTATTAATCATTAATAAGATGTATGATGATTTTAATCATCATCACATAACTTAATAACAGTATTTGAAGCTGTATCAAAACAAGATCTGTTAGGGGCCAGCATAGAGCGAGTCATATGGGTGTAATGTAACGAGTATATAAATGCTAAGGAAGGAAAGTATCTAGAAGGGAAGAGCCGGCTATCTATATGACTCAGGAGAACATAAGCTAACCCTGAATAGGGTTGGCCTCGGAACAACCCTATAGCCTAGCGGCGAGCGGCCGGCGATAGTCATCAACATAGCCACCAACATAGCTACCAACATAGGTGCGTAGCTAGGATCGTAACAAGATCTTCTTTCATAAAATTTAAATAAAATTTCAAAGATTCAATGTAAAACTAAAGTACAATAACAAGACTTTACTTGATGATTTTCAGCATAAAATCAGCTCAGATCTTCAATGAGTAATGCTCAATTAATGAATCATGAACTTGAATGAGTTTATTAACATTTGCATAAAAGTTAATGTTAAATTAACTGAATTGAACATTCAATTGATTATTAAAGCATCAATGATTTCAGCTGCTCACTTTGTCATTAGCACTTCATCTGCTCAACTTACATTATCAGTTTCTGCATGAAAGAAATCTAGAATATCAAATCTTAATCTCAATAAGAAAGAGTTGTTTAAGAAAAAACTCTGCTTCAAGTGTATAAAGACAGAATATAAAGCATATGAATGCTTTAAAATGACTTAAGTGCATGAAATCACTGTGAATTCAAAAAATGATCTGCTTTCATTATAGTAGTGATTGAAAGCAATATACTCATATTTTGTTTCATCAGCATGTTTGATGATTTATTTAATTTCAAGTCATTCATTGTTAATGTCATTTTAAGTAATTTAAAAAAGATATTTAAATTCTTTGCTTTGAGATCAGCGATGAAACTCATCTGTATGCAATGCTGACTACGAATTTACTGTTTAGCTACAGTAAAGTTTAAAGATTATTAAAAGTTTGAATGACATTGATGCGCTGCTTGATTACGAAGCGCTGTGCGTTGATTATGTACAGAGTTTTCATGATCTTGCAGACATTGATAATCTCAATACGCATGCTACAAGCAATTTATACACAGATGAGAAAGTTAAATAGAATGCAGAACTACGAGAAAAATCGCTTATGAAAATTATTTGATTCAATATCTTGTCGCTGCGTTTGTGATGATGAAAACTGAGACAAAATATTTTCATGTTTGATCTGTTAAGAATGATTAGCAGAAAGAACTTGAATCATGAACATTCTTTAGATCTTCATGCTAACTACATATAAATCTCGTTAAGACTGCGTATTTATTACTATGATATAAGTAACTCATGAGTCTCATTAAGTTTGACATGAGTAAACTCGTAAGTCTCATTAATATCATTTAACAGATGTTCAGACATAAGCATTTTATACACAGATGTTATGCTGATGAAAAGACTTTATTAAGAAAAGAGAGACACAAGCAAATTAATAAAGAATGATCAAACTATGCTGTCTGATTAAAGATGTAACATATGAATATTTTGACAAAACATGATTGATCTGCATGAGAAAGATCTTTACAGATAACATGAAACAGATGAGTTGCACATCTTACAAGTGAAGTGAGCGTCTGCAAGACGTGATATACAATGACAACAATTGTTGATCTTAAGAATTTTATTTCTTCACTGAGTTCTGACTCTTGAATGTCTTAATGATAGAATTAATTTTTTGTTGAAGATATTATCTGTATAGCTTGAAAAAACAGTAGTATATATCAATATGATTAAAGAAGAAATCGACTGTGATATGCATGTGTATCACTGATGAAACATCTGCAACTCATGCTTAAGAAGTAAATTGTCGAAATTTAAACAGTAAAAGATTTTGCTCATCTTGAACTGTGAATCTGCTGCAAGAAAAACTCTTTGAGTGATCTCTTGAGTTTAAAAGAAAAATCAGCATAGAGATTGTATCTTATGTATGTTGCATGCAACGTATACAACATATTTTCAATAGATTGTCTTAAAGTCTTCACATGAAAAGCAATCTTCACAAAGATGAGACAAGTATACTCAACAGTAGTGAGATCAGAAATAGCATTTGAAACATTAGTTTAACATCAACGTGACAAAGAAGAAGAATTGTTGAGCAAAGAATGTAAACTAGAAACACTTCAGAATTAGACTCTGCATCATGTAACAGAAGTGTTCAAAAAAGTAAGCATTGAAACTCTGAAAACAGAAATGTACATAAGTTTGTTACATGTTCATCTGAATATATTATAAGACAAGATCACGCTACGCAGTTGAATCAATGATTGAACGCAGAAGATCAGACAAGCATGCAAACTAATACGCGCTCATTTGATGAAAGTTAATCACGTCATTTCTTACTTACTCATCATTAAGAAAATAATACTTTTGAATGTTTTCATTCAAGAAGATGTGAAGATACAGTCAAGATGCGAACAACACACTTTCTTCTTCACAATGATTTCAATAAGTGATAGCATTGCAATAACGCAGTATCACAAAGATCAATGAAATCAATGATGAGAAAAGTACAGAGAACGCGTTGCAGATGTTAACATAATCTCAGCACAAAGATTGCATCTGAGCAATAAGAAGATAAAGATGCGTGATGATTTTTAGAAAGCAGAAAGCATTCTTGTAATGTACATCAGAATTGAATGCATAGATTTGAATGCTTATCTGCACTTTAGAAACGTTTCAGACATGAATAACTTACGATGCAACTGCAAATAAAGTCATCAGACGACGAAGCATGTATTCATGCATTGCTCAAACTGATTGCATTTGCAATAAAAAATGCTACAAGATGCTGACTTCTTGAACTATTGAATAATCATTATCATTACGAAGAGTCTCAGAGCAGTAGCAAAAATAATGATGAAAATGAAGCTCTTAAAGCAATTTAAAATGACTAGAACACTCATTTTTTAACATGCAATTAACGTGAACAAATTTGATACATAGTCTCAAAACTCACTGTTTCAACTGCGTGAAGTAATCATATAGACTGCAAGTGATTTTCTACCTCAGAGAATTTTGTTCACTCGATACAAATAGCATAGAGTTTCTCATGAGTCAATCTAATTGATGTCACAAGAATGTATGAATTTATTATTATTATTATTATTATTATTCTTTGCTTTGATAAATATTAAAGTCATTGACATGACTTTCATTGATGAATCTTTGATGGCAGAATTATGTAAACACTTTAATATTTAATTAATATTATTATTAAAATCAAAGTTGATTCAATTGTATGATGAAATTTCTGATTGAAAGATGATCATAATACAAGAACACAAAAATAAAATGATGTTTTTATTAATAACTTGTTTAAATCAATACAAGATAATTATTGAAAATCTTTAATTGAAAAGAAATCAAATTTTGATAAACTTTGCAAATAATTAATTAATATTCTCATTGAATATTAAAACATTAAAATCTGTTATTTCAAAAGTAAGCAGTCAATTAGCATTTTACAGATCTGAGTGAAGTGAAATCTGTGAAATAAAATGAAAGAATTTAAAGTCAATCATTACATCAATAATCATCTTGAAAAGAAATATAAACTCAAAATCAATGAATTGATTCATTGAATCAATTCTCATAGTAAAGCAAAGTTTTTAAGTTGATATCAATCAACTTTGACTTTCTCAATCACTTGAAGTAAAGAAAATCATCAATATTGATTGATTGATTGATTAATTGATCATACACTTTTGTGACATCAATTTAAGTTCAACTCATGAGAGAAAACTATGCTATGTGTATTGAATGAACAAAATTCTCTGAGAAAGAAAATCACTTATCAACTACACAGCGACTGCACATCATTGAGACAACAACGCTGAAACAATAGTATCAGTAATAAATCTATAACTTCTATTCAGCGCGTGACGCTTGAATTCTTGATGCATGTTTATGCTGTTTTCTTGCTATACATCGTTCTTGCTCTGCTCTTCGTTAACGATATTCTATACAACGATGTTTCGATCTTCGATCACGAAGATCATGATTTCTTTGCACTTGTGATGCTCATGATTGTAATGTCAAAACTGTGTTCTTTGCTTGATGATTATCATTCATCAAGCAAGAAAATATGTGATGAAAGAAAGATGTACATGATGAAAAGATAGAGTGTAATTGTACATAACTTTATTCTGCTCTTGTCTTGTGTCACGTAAACATTGAATGTGTTATCAATATAAATGTGTGATTGCAGTCGTAGTTGAATGGTTAGCTCTGATCAATAGTAAAGAATGCGTTCTGATCATTCTTCTGTGCTTTCGATCATTCATGTAGATAGATGCACGACTTGTCATTATAAGTAAAGAAGTTGAGCTCGTCAAGTCTTCTCAGTATATCAGCGCAGTCAACGAGTCACTACTTCTTCGATCACATGTAGTCACGAACTCAAGACTCAACATCTGAATCAACTATTCTATTCAGTATCTTTTCATCACTTACTGTTCATGACGTCAATGAGTAGAGAAGTCGAGTTCGATGAGCTTCTTCAGTATATCAACGCAGTCAACGAGTCACAACTTCTTCGATCACTTGTAATCATAATCTCAAGACTCATCATCTGAATTGACTATTTCACTAGTAATATCTTTTTATCTCATACTGACATCAACTTGTTATTAGTCTTCTTCGTAAGTTGTAGCTATTAGAAAGAATGCTGTTGCATGAATGAAAACTCTGCACGACAGCTTTCATGATCATGCAACGTTCTAACTTCAATCAAACTGCGTCGAATTGAGATTTCTTGACTCTTCTGACTTCTATTCTGCAATAGAATCAAAAGATTTGTAGTTGACATCATGTACAGATAAATCTTGTTGTCGATCAAATCATCAATATTATCATGATTGAAGTCATTGTATATTAAACTTTAGTTAAGAATAAAAAGATCAAGATTTTATTTCTGATTATTAGCGAAATCAATAAAGCGCTTAACTCAGTTGAAAGTTTCATGAAACTTAATAAAGTAATTTCTGTCATGTCATTAAGTGAATTAAAGAAGAAGCTTTTAATAGTTTATCATGACTTTCTGAATATTTCCAATAAAGAAAAAATAACGCAGTTGTTTTTGCATCAATCATATGATCATAAGATTAAATTAAAAGATGAAAGTTAATTTTTTAAAAGTTGATTATATCTTATGTTGAGTCATAAGTTGCAAAAGATCAAGAAGTATTTAAAAGAAAATTTGAAGAAGAAGTTTATTACATTCAGCAAAGCTTCTTTTGCTTTATTAATACTATTTATCAAAAAGAAAAATGACAGTCTTTGCTTTTGCATAAACTATTGAAAACTGAATGCTCTGATTAAAAGAAATCATTATTCAATATTCTTGATAGATGAAGTACTAGCTTGAATTCAAGACAGTAAGTATTTAACTCAATTTAACATTATCATCATGTTCAATAAACTGCACATGAGTTTAGAAAACGAAGATTTAACTACTTTTGTTACTTTCTTCAATGTTTATAAGTATAAAGTAATGCTCTTTAAATTAATCAATGAATTCACGTTTTTTCAACATTATATTAATGATGTATTGTTTAACTGTCTGCACAAGTTTTGTCAAACATACTTGAATGATATTTTCATTTATAGTAAGATCTTAAAAAAACATAAAACTTATATGAAAGAAGTGTTAAACAAGCTTCATGAAGTCAATTTGTAGATAAACATTGACAAGTATGAATTCAAGATTCAGAAAATCTCATTTCTTAAATTATTGATATTCATCAATGATGTGAGACAACGAGATCTTTTTACGTGAAATTGCGTAGTAGAAGATAATAAGATTGCATTTTATTGATGATAGAACTAATTGCTAAAAAATGAAAGCAAAAGCTTGCAGAGTTTTTATCTTCTGTCAAGTCATTATCTTTATTCACTCGTTAATTTCTTCAATCTAATTTCGCGAGTTAATCTTGCAGATATGCATTATTCATAGTCAATGAGATGCATTCTTACAATTGCATTCTTTTTTAAAGACTTGATTTCTGAGTCTTCATAGCATCATATTGTCTTCTTGCAGCTGACAACGTAGCAATGACTTCTTCAGCGCTTTAGCATCTGTGTTAAAGTGTCGTGAGTTAATCATGTTAATGAGCATAAGCAAAGCTAATGCAAGATTGTTGATGTCAATTATTCTTGAATCTTTATAGCATCATTATGTCTTTCAATAACTGATAACATAACAATGATGTTTTTAGTGCTTTAACATCTGTGTAAAAATGTTGTGAATTAATCATGTTAACAAGCATAAACAAAGCTAGTGCAAGATTGTTAATATTAACTCTTCAGCTTTGTTTTCTTTCTTTCTTTTCTTCTTGTTTTGTCTCAGCATATTCTTTCATAAGTACTGCTTTTTCAAACTGATGAAACATGAAATCTGCTATGCATATCTTGCATAGCTTGCAACTCATGATATAAGCTTCTTTCGTTGCAGCGTTGTTGTGATGTAAGTTAGCTCATGAGTTAACATGAATGATATAACAGTATCAACATCATCATCATCATCATCATCATCACTATCATGATAAGTAGCAGCATTCACGCTCACTGAGATCATGCTAACATGCTTGTGAAGTCTGCTCATTTTCTTGAAATGTATGTTTCTCTTCATGTTGTTGTTGCTGCAACATTTGTCATGTTTACTTCTTTTACTCTTCTTGCATCTGCTGCGTTGATGATTGAACTCATGATTTTTGATAAATATATTTATTTCTGTGTATTTCAATAAATGTTGATGTATATTAAATCATCATGATCAGAAAATCTGATGCTGTCACTGCATTCATCATCTGAACGTAGTGATGATTCACACATGTTGTGCTCTCATTGAGCATGCTTGCAAATGCAAGCATTGCTTTGAAGAAAAGCACAATTGCATGATGAATCTAGCTTTGCATCTTCTTCAGCTGATGATGCATCATGCTGCGCAAATGATGATTCAACATCTCATTACTTACACTTGAGATCATTTCGCTCTTCATCTTTGACAATGAAAAAGTGAGTAGTTTTTCTTCTCAGCATGTGAGATTGTATTTAACAGTTGAGTAAAGACTTTTATCTTTCTCATTCTCATCACTTCTTATCATCATCACATCACTTCATCTTTGTCTTATAAGTATCAATTGAAGTAAGCAATGCATGATGAGATTCATTAATAAATAAATAGCTTTTCTCTTCACTTCAACATTCTTGCTTGCGATCATTGATCACTTCTTTTCTTTACTCTTTCATAATGTTCATCATCTTTTTTTTAAAAACATATGTTATGTAAGATTTTATAATTGTAGTTTAATATCAACTTTTTAAACTTGCGTCTTTGCACTTTTAATATTCTCTCAATCATAATTCTTACATGATTTATCTCTTTTTTTTCTCTTTGACTTCTTTGCAGTTGACTGATGTACTTGTCTTTCTATCTCATAATTCTCAATGATCTTCTTTGCATTGCTAAGATTTTTCATTAATTCTCAGAAGTTTTTATAAAAAGATGAATCAACTTATTGAACTAAATACTCAATCTTTTCTTTCTTAATTCGCTGATCAAGTATCTTTTTTATCTTTCATTTCTTTTTTTCTTTTATAAGAATGATTTGCAACTTTAAATTCTTATCATGCAAGTGTCAAAGTTTCAATAAAAAGACATGAAAGATTAAGTGAATTGCATCATATTTCTCAGATAGTTCAAGCTTATATGCTTGCATGTTGATTTTCTTCAATATTTTGAATGATTTCAGTTGTCTGTGATCAATCTTTTTCTTTGAATAAAATGTATGAATGTTTATACTTTGCAAAAGCACTTTGTCTTTCATTTAAAAGCTTGCAGCTTTATGATGAGCATTATAATACTTTGCTTGCTGCTTTGCTACTCACTTTCATAGTTTCATTAAATGTTCTTTGATACTTCATAGTTATTCTGCTCACTTCATAATCAAGAATGTTTTTTTCTTTAAAGCTTTGTTCTCAGATGTCTCTGCAAAGCTCGCAGTGTATTTTTTAAAAAGTTCATGTGAAGTTTTTTTGATATTAGCGTGTACGCTGTTATTATATGCAAACATCATCATTAATAAAAGCTCTGATCAAATATTCATCTTATAATTGAAATACACATGCAGATAATGCTTAAGCATCTGATTTTATCTTTCTGTTTGATCATCAATTTGCGAATGAAACGCAGTGCTTAGCTTTCGCTTCGCTTCAAAATGTCAACATAAAGTGATTCAGAAATGATTGATAAACAGTGAGTCTCGATTCAATATAATGCTTTGCATCATTTCATGCTGAAATATGAATTTTCATCATAGCAGATTTGTAAATCTCTTGACGTTCAGATCTTTGATCATCAAAATATAAATTACGTGCTTGATCAACTTATTTATTATTATCAATATAGCATCATTTGTTTTTTTGATGTATGAATTCTTTGCAGAGAGTATGTTTGTTATAAAATTCATGATCATCATGTTAAATGAATTCACGCTCTCTGAAGATATAAACATCAACTTTTTATAAAACTTATGATGATGCACTTGCACTCGCTGACAGTCTGAACAAATGCAAACATATTTCATCATCTTTTTGAGCATTTTCAATCAGTAATATTTTCTTCTTATTGCAGTCTTAATACGAGCGCATGTGAAATGATTTGCTTCAAAATCATCATGATTCATATGGAGAATCTCATTTCTTGTAGCAGAGTCATTGAGTACATAAACTGCAAGATCATGACGTAGCAGTTCATTATTCTTCATACTTCATTTTAAAAGCTCATTCTTTCTAGATGCAAATCATTGACGTCACTTCTCATTCATAACAAAGATGTTTCTTTATTGTAACTTCAGCAATCATGCAGTCATTGATTCACTCATCTTCAAATAAAATCTCTTCAACTTTATAATTTGATGAATCAGAAGTTGAGATGACGCAGTGTTTAAAATTCTGCAAGATTTAGTTAGTACTTTCTTATTCAAACACATGACATAAGTATTTGTAATGACTATGTCATTCAGTTACATCATCAATGCTGTGAGTTTGATCGCTGTTGAAACTTCTTCATTTTTTAGCAGCTCAGATTGACATTTCTGATTACGAAATTTGTTTTGCAGAGTAGATAGAAAATAATCATTATTCTTCTCACTATCATTTGATTTCATGATGTCAAGTCTTTTTGATGATGCATTCGCAGAGTTTAATTTGTCTCTGCGATATTTTATATGAAAGTCAAACGCAGCTAATTTCTCAGCTCAACACATTTGTTGTGCATTGAGCTTCTTCATCATCATAAAGTAATGAAGATTATTGTGATCTATTATTACATATATGAGTCGCTTGCTACTTTGAAGATAGTATTATCAGTTCTTAAAATCAAGAACTATAGTGTACAACTCTTTGTCATGCATGTTTCATTGTACTTCAGCTTCTTTGAACTTATAATTATAATATACAATGAAATGTCATTAATCAGTTTTGTTTTTCTGATTAAGCACGTCTTCAACTTCGTGATTTGATGCATTGATCTTCATGCAAAGATTTGCATCTCAATCATAGTGTTTTAAAATGAAAGTACTGATAAAGATTGTTTTCAATCTTTCAAAAGCTTCTTTTGCTTTCAATGTCATTATGAAGAGTGAATGCATTAATGTATCGCTTTCTTCTTTGCATTCTTGATTGAATCTGTTAAAAGAATGATGATTTGAAAGAACTTTTTTATAAATCATTGATAAAATTTTGCAAATTTCAAGAATATAAAAATGTTTTTGACAAACTCAAGCTCGATCAGCTAGTGATTGCATTGATATGAGACTGTTTCATCTGAATACTTCTTCGCTTTATCATGAATCTCAGAAAGATAACTTTGTTATGATTGAAAGTGCATTTTGACAGCTTGACATACAGTTGATATTTCAGTAATGCGCGAAGAATTTTGCATACATGCTCTCAATGCTGCTCTTTCGTCTCAGAGTATACTAAGACATCATTCAGATATATCACGCAGCAAATATTCATGAATGATTTAAGCGTATGATTTACATAAAACTGAAAGATCGCAGAAACATTTATCAGTTCAAAAAGCATCATCTGATACTCAAACTAATCATATTGTGTATGAAAAGTCGTTTTTCATTTATTGCTTTTGCAAATTCAAATGCAATGATAAATGTTGCAAATATTAATTTTGATAAAGTGTCTTGCATGAACAAAGTAATTCAGCATCTCAAACAATAAAAACAATGAGTAATTGTTCTTTACTGTTATTTCATTGAAATCACGATAGTTCACATATAAATGAAGACTTTCGTTCAACTTTTTTTACAAACAACACAAATGCTTTTGCAAAATTACTTGATGAATGAATTCATTTCTTCTTTAATGCACTGTCTAGATAATTTTGTATCATAGCAAGCTCATTTTATGTCATCTTATAAATAAATTCAATGCAAGACATTTTGCTCTTCATTAAATCAATGAAATGTTTCATCTGATCATGCATGTTCAGACTATCAGAAAGAATCTCAGAAAATACTTTGTTAAGATCTTGAATAGCAAAGAGTATCTTTGATTCTTTCGCTTGAAGCGTAATGCATCTTGCAGTCTGATGATCTGCATTCTGTGATAAGTCATCTGTAAATAGCAACTGATAAAGCAAAGCTACATAAGTCTTTTCTTTTCTCTTAGTTGCAAGCATTGTCAGCTCAACAAATTTTGATGTCTTGCACAGATTAACTTGTATTTGCTTTGCATGTTGAGTGCTGTTTTCTTGATATGATCAATGATGCTTGCGTTAGCAAGTATTTGAGTTGATTTTATTTAATCATAAATAGTCAAGAATCATATCATATTCTTGTATGTTCACAGCATGAAACTTAATGTTTCAGCTTTTGCAAACTTTCTTATGATTAATTAACTTGATATCAATCTGATGTGTATCATAGCAAAGAATTTAATAATCATCAATTATTTGAATCTGTTTCAGAATTGCATGATTCTTCAATAACTTGTGCTCTTTTACTCATGATTGCAATATAAAGTTTTGCTCGATCTCAGAGTTAATAAGACAGTGAGCTTCACGCACTTTCTCAAAGACATTTGTTAATACTGATATCATCAATGCATGTGACAATCGTCTTTTCGTAGTTATATTTAATGATTCAATGATGAACATCAGACTTTTTTTTCTCTAATCTTTTCATCATGATTGCAAATCTCTTGTCTGAATGCATAGTTGAAATACATTGAATTATTAATCTTATGTTTCAGCTTCTTGCATGATCAGCATGTAAGATTGAATGAAGCAGCATCTTGCTTAAACTCACTGAACTTGAGTGTTACATCATCTTTAGACTGCGTGCTTAAAGCAGAAAACTTCAAATTCTCTGTTGCAGTAACAGACTTCATCTTTTCATGTGAGAATCAAAAACTCTTTTGAGATGCTGCATTCTTACTTTGCTGCGAATGTAGCTTCAACAATGCATTAATGTCTTGCAAATGCAAGTCAATGTTTATAAAATGCTTTAACAGATTGACATAATTGATAGAGATGTATGAAATGTGAAGAAACTTATTCATGATGATTTTGTTAATCTTCATTCACAAGTACATCATGCAAGTTTCATTGAATATATGATAGTTCAAATCTGCATACAGTCTGATAAAATATTGTTTGAAATTCATAATACTTTGATTGACTCGCTGCTTCGCAGCTTCAAGTCAACATTCTGTTTGAAAGTTGCAAATTTCATAATTGCTAAGTTTAGCATGCAAGTATTCAATGTAGTACTTTCAGTTAAATTTCTCATCATGATTGTGCATGCTTATCACATAATCTCATCATTGATTGCAAAACTTCTTTGACAAGTATGACACAGATCATTGCAGCTTCTCTTGTTTCGTGATGAAATCAAATAACATTATGACTATGAAGTCTTTGCAATCTTGCAGTCAAAACATTAAAAAGTCGTAGTTCGTAATGTTTTGCTTTTTAGACTCGCAAAATCAATTAATATGTCTATGTGCATCACTTTAATAATGATCATCACTATGTTAACATCAATAATCAGAAATTGATTAAGTCTTTCACTTAAGTTTTGATATGCAAAGTTGCAAGATAAGCAGTATGTTCTGCATCTTCAGATTCTTTAACTGCTTACGTACTTTGATTATTAATCATCAAGAGATATGATTTGTCTGTTCATTAAATTCTTGCAATTTGAATTTCTCATCTGTGTGATTGAATGTGTGATTCTCAGATCTGTTTTAATGAGATAATAAATTCTCAGTATGAGAAAAGTTATCACTTCTTTTGATCATGCAACTTCTGATAAGTTGCTGCATGTTTAAAATTTCTTACTGAGCAGCTTCGTGCAAATGAAGCAATTAAAACTGTGAGATGATGAGATTTCTTTACGTAAAACTGCGTAGTAGAAGATAATAAAATAACACTCTATTGATGATAGAATTAATTGTTAAGAAACGAAAGTGAAAACTCACAGAATTTTCATCTTCTGTCAAGTCACTATCTTTATTCACTCATTAATCTCTTCAATTTAATCTTGCGAGTTAATCTTGTAAACATGCATCATTCATAGTTGATGAGATGCATTCTCACAAATGATTTGCAAATAAATTCTCAGAAAGTAAATGTAATCTGAAACTGAAAAGTATCTTGATTGTTAATTCATATGCAAATCTTCATTGACTTCTGCAATTTCTATCAATGATTCATAAAGAACTTCTTAAAAATTACTTAACTTATGATGAAGTTAACATACAGTATTTACTTTTAGATGTTTGAACGTCTCAATTCGAAAGTCTTTGAAGTCGCTTTATGCTGCCAGAACATCGCGAGCAAAAGACTCGTACCGACAAAACTATTGAGTCGAACTCGATTGAGAAACAAGAATCTGCTAGTCTCAGATGTTCTCTGCTCTCGCAGAGATTACGCTTTCTCGTGAATTGCACTTCATTTCTGGCTTACAATCACAAAAATATTCTTCTCAATTTATCGTCAATCGAATCTTGAGCAGTGAACATAAGTACAGAACATGACATCTTTCACTACGCTGTATCTACTCTTCTTCTTCGAATCTCTTCATTCTCTATTCTCAATCGCAGCATCATACAATTTCTTTTCACTTTTCGTTCTTGTCTGTACAACACATCTCGTTCGCTATCGTTCTTTTCTATGATCGCAAAATTGTCATCAGAGTTCACAGCTACTTTATCATGCTCTGTCTGTTCTTCGCAATAGCAGTCATTCATTATGCAAACACGACGAAAAACTGTCAGATTGTTTCTCAGCTTTTACACTCAACAGCGCAGAGAACTCGCAGAGCAGAGACGAACTTCTTCAAGATCTGTCGACAACACGAAGAAGAGTCTGACATCTGTGATAGTAAAGATCAAAAGATAGAATATTCTTAATCTTCTACGTGTCATGACTGTCAATACTAATGAAGACTCTAGACATTGTTACGAACTCGAGAAGCGCTCGGACATCTTTTTGAAAGAAGCAGAGTCGTCGAATCTCAAAGTCTTCTTGCTATGAGTCATGAATAATTACAAGAGAATAGAGACAGTCTCAAGTCTGAAAAATTACTGACGAGTTCTACGAATGCACATTCTTGATAAGACTGATCGAGTCTTCAGCGCGAGCGACAAGAGAGACATTCGCAATGTAAGAAATGTTTTGAAACCAGAAGAAACTTTAACTGATCGCTTGATCTCGCGCAGTATATCAAACATCTCGAGATTCAGTTTCATCTTCGTACACTTCTCATGAAAAAACTCGTCGCAGATTGCGACGATCTGTATCTTTGACTCTATACTCACTGAATCATTGATGATTCGATATTTTCGAATAAGCGTCAGCGAATTCAGCATTTTGCAGAAATACTTATGAGTGAATTCTTTGATTGTAGACTGTGCTCTCTCTTCAATATCAGAGTCAAGCTTGATCTTCTCAACATTAATGATCTCAGTTTGAGCGATACTACAACGATTGAAGATCACGATATGAACAGCAATCGTGAAGAGAACACTTTGATGATTGTCGATTCTGACTGCGAAGTTGATAGCAAGCTCATCAGACTTCATGATCATGACGATGAAGACTATAGCGATTCTAATATCGCTTATGACAGCGATAGCGACAACGACTCTAATACGACTTATGACGACGACGATGACAGCGACAATGACTTGAGTTTGCGCAACAATGTTGACGAGAATTGCGACACAGATGATGAATGTACTGCAGAATTCGAAGAAACTCGATCGTTTCTGTATCGACATTTTACTATCTATATAGTCTTCAGCTCTATCTTCGAAAAATTCAACATGATCTTCACGAAGATCACATTGCTTCATATTAAAGACGAAGACAATCACTCTCGCATATGAGTATACTCGAGTCATCTAGATATCATGTCTATAGCTGATGTGTGTGCATATAGAAAAACGTTGATCATCGATGAAGAGAACGATCATTCGTTGTTCTGTCTTCTCGATCATCTTCTATCTCTCGCGCTTATTGACAAGTCTTTCGAAGCTGAGTCGACTCACGATATCAAAAATATATTTTGAGTGAAAATGTCATCAGGCAAGCAAAGTCTCACGCTGAAATGAAAACGCGAGGTTTTAGATCTTTCTGTATTGCGTGAGCTCATGCGTGACTTCGAGAAATTCGAAACATCATCTATCAAACTTCTTCGCGTCAACACATTTGCTCGCAATCTGAAGCGAACGAGGCGAAAGACTGAGCTTCAAGACAATCTCGATCAGAAGTATCTCAGACGTGATCTTCTGAATGTTGTGAACAGTACGTCTTTTCTTTCGTATCTGAACTCGAATTTTTTTTTATCAAGAAATGCTAATCTCAAGAACTTGAACAGAGAAGACTTTCGTCAGCGTACGAGATCAGCTATTCAATCATAAATTAGATGTGACTGAATACTATCTTGATCAAGACGTTCAAGTTGACATCAAAGTCTGCTTCTTGAGACGTCTCTTCAATGAGATGATGCAAAAAATGACTCGACTCGTCAGTTTGACTGCTGATCTCAATGCTTCGACAGAATTATCGAAGAAGCAAAAATCAGAGTTTCGTAATCATTCAAAGATCATTCGTCTCAGCAACAGAAATAAGCTTTCACTGCTCAGCTGAAATCGCAGAGCTACAAACTCATCAGTACGACGAAAGAAACATCACTGTACAATCAAAAGATGAGAGCGCAAGCTCGATTGAATTCTTTCAAAGTCGAACTGCGACACTCTATGATCGAAAAGAGTCGAAAGCGACATTTTCGAAAGATCGATACAATCGTCTTTGACTTACAGTTCTCTGTCTCTTCGAATCAAAAGAACTCAATGTTTAATGAATCTGCGACGCGTCGTAAATACAATATTTCTGAACGAGTCGAAATTGTGCGCTGAATATGTCAGTCAGCAATCGATCTCACAGATGAGAAAATATTAACTCAAAGAATTAAAGACATTGAAGTTCTGATGATCTTATGTCGTCGACAGAAAACTCAGCGTCGCGATCGATCAAAGCGAAGCGTCGAACAAGAAGAATCGAAAACGTCTGCAGATGATATGAAAGAGAATATCGTGAATTCATTTCTCACAAAGTGCAAGTCAAAGCAATGCATCTTTTGTCTGAGCGACGATCGCAAGCTTTACGAGAAGCGAACTTTTGAGTATAGTAAAGTAAACAAGATGCTGAATGAGATTGAGAAGCACTTGAAGACTTTCGCATCAGATGATAAAATCTCATGTTCGCATTCGCGATGCAAGACAGTCAAACTGATTCTGTCAAATGTCATGACTTTTAAGAATCATACTGCGAAAGTGCATAAGATAGTATTGCGTGAATAGACTCTACTTGCTCTTTCTATATTCTGTTTATTGTATTTCATCTCATCAATTTTGCATGTATTATCTGTGTACTGATGATTCAATGATTGATGAGTCATGCTTGATGAGATGAAACGATGAAACAACAACATCAGAGAAAGGAAAAACTGCGATGAGATGTCTTTGATTTACTCGACTCATAAGCTTCTAGACACTCTCACACTGACAGCACATGAAACTGAAGTATAAACGAGCTTGAAAAATTATCGATCAGAATTATCATCGTGTTCTATGAATGATGAGAGACACATGCACAACAGCAAATTATAGTAGTCTGCATTTCACGCTCTGCAGATCTAAGAGTGAACTCAGAATCAATCTGTTCTCGCGATTCTCATGAGAATATCAGTCTTTCATTCATAACAAAAAATAATAGAGTTTTTTTTGATATCGAGTACATTTTTATCTTGATGTTTTCTAGCAATCAAAAATAAAATGCAAGCAGCTCGATCAGCAGTGAAGCAATACAAATAAAAAGTCACTTCAGGCACACTCTCTGCTTCTACATGTACGAGATCTCGATCAAAATTCTCTCGCATTCTTCGCAACACATCAAAATTGCATTGACTTGTAAAAATCATAGCGCTTTCGAATGTTCTCTGAAAATTACAAAATTCACATCTATAATTGAGCAACTTCTTGATTGCATTATAAACTAGTTTTTGTCGAAAACAAAAATCTGTAGCGTTTGCTGTTGCGCAGAAAATTCATCGACTTTCGAGTTTTTAATGTTCGCTTACTAAGGAGTGCGAAAGAATTTTGATCGAAGTCTCGTACGAGACAGAGAAAAGAATTCTCGCCTTTCTCTTTCACTCAAATAGTCGAGAATTCTCACACATCTTTTACTTTCTTCAATATTTAATCTACTACACTATCAAACACATCAAATTGAAGCTATTCAGAAGAGCTATGTCATTGCTCAGCAATCACGTCGTCAATACGAAATGACACATTCTCGTCAAGGTCAAAGTTCACATCTATTATCATGACTTTCATCTATCGAAGCATCGAATAGCTGAAGATCTCGATATGAATCATCGCGTTGTTCGAGACATTCTTTCAAAGTCTGTACGTCGTCAGATCAATTTCAGAGAAAGAAACAAGATCATAGATTCAGATGAGATGCAAAAAATGATATGAAAGATCTGTGAAAACTATACTACACGGATTTTTACATGGGAAAGTCTCGAAGTCGTATGCGATGTACACGTCTGTGCACGAACTATACGAAAAGCAATGAACGAGGCTGAATTTCACAAGTGCAAGATCTGTCATCATTCATTTATCAGTGCTGTTGAAGTCATCAAGCGTGTATTTTGAATGAATACAAATCATAGAGACGAGCAATTCATCGAGTATTGATATGACTGGCATTTCAGCGACGAGATGACTCTGACAACGAGTATGCAAGTCATCAAGATGATGATACACACGATGAAAGATCTTCATAATTCTGACTGCAATTTCAATCAGTTTAGAAGTGATTATGCGTCGTTTTCGTGCTGAGATTCGATTGACTGATATTGAAAATCCCCTCTGATATTTCTGAAAGATCACGAGATCAAGAGAGAATTTACACAGAAGAATTACGCTCAGCAGATCATTGATTCGATTATGAGTCTCTATTTCGATAAGACTATGAGACTTACAAACGCTACTTCAATTTTATACGAAGATGAGAACAGTGCACACGATTTAGCTGAAACGAAACCTCATAATTCTTTCTCAGAAGCTAAAAAACGTTGAAATATCATTTATATTGCGAGTTCTTCAAGCAGTTTCGATTTTAATGTCATTGAAAATATCTGAAGAATCATCAAAAGAAGTGAAATCGAATTGAAATTAGTGATATTAGAAAGCTTGTTTTGACTATGAAAGATCGAATAAAGCAAGCAAAGAAGCGAAACGACTATGCTACAAAGTATTAAATGTATAGTTATAGAATTGAACTAATGATGTATATAAAGAAGTCAGAAAATAGAGAGTTTCTCAACTATTTTGATGAGGGAAACGAGAATTCTTTTCTCTGTCTCGTACATGTAGAAGCAGAAAGTGTGCCTGAAGTGACTCTCTAGAAATAGAACCATTATTAACATACTAGAAGAAATATGTTAGTTCAAATTCAAGAAAGAGAAAGTCATAAATCGATCGTCTTTCAAGACACAAATATAGAGTGTTTTGAGAACTGCTTTTGAATGCTGAATATTCAGAACGTCAAGTTAGAAGTGAGAATAGATCAATAAACATCTTACTTCGTCGCAGAAGAGTTCTTGATCTATTGAGTAATATTTATGACATGATTAGAGCTGTTTCGATCAGTACAAATGTGATAAAATAGACAATTAATCTTCTGTCGTCTAAACATAAACGATCAAATCGAATTTCAGTCACAGTTGTTTCACTCGTTCTTATCTTTAGAACTGCACTGCTTTCGAATGATTAAGTTATTTTCGCTCTCGTCAAAGAAAAATTGCGCGAATGCAATTCTATTCTTATCTTTATTCTTATTCATGTCTCAACACTTGTTTATCATCTCATTTGCTGCGTTCAGAAGTGAATCATCTTCTGACGTCTTAATGACGATCACAACGTCTTGAGAATTCTAGTTTGACGTGACTCGATGAGAAAAATGAGAAAAGAAATCTAGAGTTAAAGAAGTGTGCAAGGTGAGAAGAGTAAAGTATTTGAAGCATCTATCATATTGTTGTATTCTAGCGCGACTATCTCTTTGTGATCATTCAATGTTGTTGAGAACGAAGAATCGAGGCGAGACTCTTGTCTCTTGTCGATAGTTGCAATGCTGAGCGAGAATTGACTCTCTCAATCATCGATTGCGACTTGAATCTGCGAGCGCGTAATCGACTTGATGATGAGATTTACAGAGTCGCAGATTATATCGCTGAGATGCTTAGAAAGTAGACTTTTGATGAACATAGCTGAGATCTAGATTGTGTCAGTGTTAGTCAGCGATGAAAAGAATGACTCATATTTGATGACTGACGAATAGAACAATGAGAACGACAAGAGTGAATGAAAAGATCATTTCGATCAGCAGAAAATGAATGTAATATATAGACTTGAATTTTATTCACAGAAACGTAGATGATTGCAGAAATGAAGTAAGTAGAAGTTGCGAGTTTGTAAGAATGATAAAGCTTGTTCTCACTGTGTTCTTATATAGATTTATCGACTAGAATACGATTCATGAAATTCAGTTCTGCTCATTATTTGATCATGACTCTAGTAGCTTCGTTTATTGATCGCGTAACTTCGTTTGTGATTCAGAGATTTCGTCTATGACTGCTTTTGAGAATGAGATCGAAAAAAACAGAAGCATTCTGAAGTGAAGCGAAGAACTTCAAAAACGACAACTAAGAGAGACTCTTTTGATAGCACTCGTTTTCTCATGTATAGATAATGAGTGATATACTCATCTTTCTTCATTTCTCAAACCTTTTTCTACATCTTATCTGCTTTCAGTAGTTGCTCATGCTGACTGCTTGCTCTTGAAAATCAGAGTCATCGTTTATTCTGTAACTATAGAGAACATTTTGCAACAGAGATATGTAAAGTGAGAAGAGTCGAGTTGAGACGATTAAAGATGACAGAAACGAAGCAAGGAAGAACATGAATCTGAAAGTCAGCAACAGAAGCAGAACATAGTGATATTCTTGTTCTCAGATGTACTTCAGTTCTCAAACTCAGCACATACTTTTGCTTTGATCTCATTCAACTCTCATTTCTTTTCAAACGATACATCATATAATGATAAACTGTCTCTGTCTTCTTTCAATCAATGTTAAAAGAATTTTAATCGTTTGCACGATGTTCTAATGCAATTTCTAGCGTTATCACATGCTCAGAGATCGAGAAAACATCAGTAGTTTCAGTGAAGATAAAGCTGATAGTTTCATCTTCGCAACGAATACAAACTTAGTCGTCAAGAGCAAACTCTGATAGTGAGCGACGATCGTAATTATCTTTTCAAAGTTCTAGTGTATATTGTTGACGTAAGCTAAAATAAGTATCTATGAGCAAGAAGTTTACACAAGTCATCATCTATACTTTTTCAAGTGAGCTGAAGACTGACACTAGTTGTGATTTGAAAATTCAAAGAGAAGAATGAAAGGTGAATGCATGCGAATTCTCGATCATTAAGTATTATTAAGTAATTTTAGCGACAGAAGCAAGTCAAACTTTGATCTCAAAAGAAGATCAAGAGATCGAACATTGAAGGCGATATCTTATCGCGCAGTCAGATGCTATTACATGAGACGCATTTCATACGAATATCAGATCATTCAGACTCATCTCGACGCATCTCACAGAAATATCAGATCGTTTGAGCTAATCATGTAAGTTTCTTCAAGTGTCTTTCTAAATCTCTACAAACATCTGTCAGAAGTCTCTCTCAAGATCTATGAGCATTCATCAGTGATATTTGAGAAACTTAGCACGATGCATCTTCAGAAATTGACGTCAAAGAGATGAACTTTTCTTATTGTGTTCAGACTTAATCATAGAGAGCGAGAGATAAATGACAGAGAAAGCATCTTCTTTGTAGCTTTTGAAATACAGTACAATAATCTAGAATTACGCAAATCTAATGAAGTAAGCTTTTGTCTGCATATGACTAGAACTGTATTGAGAGCAATAGAGATCATCTGCTCTGACAGATACTTGTAAGAATTCAGAAAGATCTTTGACAAGTGAGTGTCGAGAAAGACAAAATATTGTCGTTGCTTCATTGTCGCTCAACGACTGCGTAATTTCGATACTCTGAAAGACGTTTGAAGATGCAGATCGAATGAACTTCTTCGATTTCATCACTCGAGAAGATTTCTCTGAGAGATCTTGTCTTTCACTTGATTGCTTGTCTTTAGCAGTTCTACATTTTGACATGGTCGAGATTTCGCTACAAGGCTGACAGAGTTCGATGTAAAGCGAATTCAGATTGACTTGTAGAGAAAAACGAAGAAAGCAGATCTTTCTTTTATACTCAATGATCACGCTAGTGTTAGTCAGAACTCGATCGTCTTATCTTAAACAGCGTCAGACTGTGCTGATGTAGAATTGATCGACTGTCAAAGATCAATCACGACTCGCGATATGATCGAATTTTCTTGCATTATAGACGAAAACGCCTTTGAATCTGCTTGATGAAGCGTTCGCGTTGAAAAAAGAGTCAAGATTCGTTGCAAGTCATCAAGCGCTCTTTGAATTGAAGCTCATGTCGTCTGATCGATGATTTCTACTGATGATCTTCACTTCAGAGATAGACAGAAATAGCTTTGTGACTGTGATCAGTTTGTAAATCTCAGAATCTGTAAAAAGTCAAAACACATCATCGACTCATCGTTCATGTTTCAACTACTAGTCAAGCATATGCGATGTTCAAGTTACAGCTGATCTGAACAGCGCTTTTTCGATAAAGCAGTATATATCAGCGACATAACGTGAGTCAAAACTTGAGATAGAGAGCGATCAAATCTAGTGCAGAGCATCATATTCAGAAGAATTGAAATTTGCTGAGATGATTCGTCATTATTGAATGACATAAATATTTATTAAAATGCAGCTGAATCTCTGAAGCTCAGTCAGTTCTCTCAAGAGTCAGCAGAAAGTCTCAAAAAGTCATTCAGCAAGTCATTTATCATACTCATGAATCATTCGAACATGACAACCATGTCAAGTCAATATCTTCAAATTTTATCTGACTTGTTTCAGCAAAACTCGCATGGTAACGAAAGCTTCACAGATGTCTACTCTTTCTCTTCTTACTCGCTGACTTCTTATTCTACGATTTCAGAGACAAAGAATTGATCATCTTTCGCGCTTGAGACATGATATAATCTGGTTCACACGACGAAACTTGAAGTCGAGCGAAGAATAAGAACTCACTTTTACGCTCTCTCACTCTCTGATCTATGCTACTCTTCGTCGACTTCGTCTTTGAAGATTTCGTCGACAGAGCTTCAGAGAGTATTAGACTTTCTTCTGAATCAAGTTGATTGATTGAAGATGACAGTTAGAGTGACTGAGCATCGAGCGTCGTCAATTTACTGCAACGTCATCGAGAAGATATTGCTGACACATATTCATCGACTTGTGAAAATCGAGAGCGAGAGCGAGAATGCAGCTAATTTTGAAAGCGACAATGACGACAAAGAGTATATGTATGTGTACGAGAGCGATGATGAAGATGAGATTAGAAGTGAAGCTTCAAGAAAGAGTGAAGACGAGAATGAAAATGATGATGAAGACATGAAAGAAGATGATGAAGACAGCGATGATGATATGAATGACGATGAAGACAACGTATACAACAGTATATGAAGAGTAAGTGAGAAGAAACAAAGCAATCGACGCATTTGATGCGATTGTTTGAGAATAATAGTCTCGAGTCTGAGTTTGCGACATATAGAACTATCATTTAGCCTAGAAGATTTTTCATGCGTTGATTGAAGAAGTACGAGTCTGACGTTCGACAATGACATTGACTTCTGCATGAAACGTAATGCAGAATATGCTAGAAGTCTGATTGTTTACTACACTGAAAAGCGATCAGCTCAAAAGATGATGAGGAAATTTTCAATAATGTTATTGATAGTGTGAACAACTTCTGAATATGAGGAAGTAGTCGCTGAGAAAGCACTTCTCACGAGCAGATTCTTCAAAAATAAGATTGTGATTCGCTTTTTGAAGAAGTAAACGAAACTCAGTTCTTCACATGACGTGCTCAAAGTCTCTGAATAGTAAATTGACAGACAAAGAATACGATTCTTTCTAGACTAGTCAGCTTTAGATCGATGTATCAGAATCATACATGCAATCTCTGTTATGATGAAAGGTCATGTTTCGTGATCTCATGATCAATAAGTATATTATCTTTCATTCTTGCAAACGATTGCGTCTTTGCTTTTGCGATGTAAGACATTCTGTATATTTTTCTGACGCAGAAGACTCGAAACGAAATAAAGTGCAGACATATATTGAACTAAGCGAGACGAGTGTTTGAGTCTCATTTCTGACTTTTCTTCAGCTTCTGTTCTGACGCTTCTCAAACTTCAACTCTGACTTTTCTCGCTTCAATTATCGCTTCTCATTCTCTAGTTTCGACTCTTTTCGCGCTTCAACGAATTTCGCAAGATGTGATAGTCTAGAAGACACATTGACTTGACTCGTGATTGAGTCAACGATGTGATGCACACGTGCTTTATTCTAGAACTCAGCATAGAACTGATGTGAGTCGATGAAGAGAGCAAACATGTCGTAAGACATTATATGTCTTGAGACACTATGTCTTGAATCGCTGTGTGTCTTGAGTCACTATATGTCTGAAGACACGTGTCGTAAGACATCATACGTCTTGAGACATATGTCACGAGACACTATATGTATTAAGACACATGTAGAAAGACATTATACGTCTTGAGACATATGTCACGAGACACTATATGTATTAAGACACATGTAGAAAGACATTATACATCTTGAGACATCATATGTATCAAGACACTCGTAGAAACACACTACATGACTTAAGATCAACGTATTAGACATTTCTACTTTTCTTTCTCTTGTACATTTAATGAAGATCGTACAGAAATGATTTTTGAATCAATACGTATTTCATCTTTGAATACATGTGATCGATTTTCTTTGATTCTATTGTAAATATTACATCATGAGCAGTAACAAAAACTCAAGTTCTTGTTACTCAATTCTGTCATTCTGATAAATAGTATGCAATCATTCTATCGCTTTGAGAGCTGATATTTCAATTTCAGCAGTTTTATTCGATCGTTCAAATAGTCATGTACAAGACTTCGTAGATCATCTCGCTGCTTATCGATTTCGAATATTAAATCACGATCAGTCTTGATACACAAAGAGCGAATTGTACTTACTCATCATCAACATATTTTTCTTTTCGCTCTGCATCTTTTCGTTGAATTCTTGCGCATTCTCAGCGTTCTCTTGCGCGATCTCGATATTCTCTGAATATCTCATGTTCATCTCTGTTTGTAAAATCTTCTGCAAATCTGCGAATTCTCGATAAACAGTCTCACGTTGATCAAAAGACACTTTGTTCTTTTTCAAATAGATCGAAAAGATTGAGATGAAGAGAATCTATTCTGCGTGTCAGTGAATCAAACGAAAGCATTGATGAATGTCATCTTATTCAGATTGTCGTCTTTCAAGACATTATTAAGCAGCGACTCTACTGCGAGAGCAGTCTCTGTCATTGTAAGTTTCTCATTAGTGAATTCTCAATCTCGCTTCATGCTTATCGATGTGTTGTACTTGTCAAATCACACGAATTCGAAGAGTACTAGCCTTGCGAGCCTTATAATCATGAATCAGCTGTTTCAGATACGACAAGTGTGCAGTCATCTCGAACTCAGCGACTATCAGAAGAATGCTTTCATACTCGCTCACAGAGACACTGATTTCATAAGATTCACTGAATAGTATCAAATGAGAATCAGTCGCGTCTTCATTCTCGTCGATCTCGACGCGATACAGAAGTTCTCATGTCAGTTCTTTACGAGATTCGACGAAAAGATTCAGTCTATTCTGCTTCTCATGTGCTCAAGAAGTCATCACGAAAGAATGACTCTGCATGAAGAATCAGAAGCTGACGAAAGAAATTCATAGATTGATGTATTGCTCAGCTTTGATCTTCAGTGATCGAGAAAGATTGATGCTAATCTTGACAGTGTCATAGACGTGACTAATGAGAGCTCGAACGCGATCGTGACGAAACGTTTCGCTTCGTCACAGTACATTGACGCATTGAACAACAGATGTGAAAAGAAACAGCGCAGCAGAGATATAGATGTACATGCGAGAAAAAAGCGACTTGAAGAGCAGATGACGTCAGGTGAAACAGGCAGAAAGCGCGATCAACGCTTGATGCGTACGAAGAAATATTTCGTAGAACGATCAACGCAAGAGAGAATGCGAGAGTAGTAGAAGAACACACAGCGATGATTCGATCTGAGTATGATTAGTTAAAGACGACGATGAAAGTAGCAACAAAGACTAACTATCAGTTCAAACAGATGCTCTGATACTTTCAACGAGAAAGTGATTCAATTAATCACGACGACGAGTACGTGAAAGAGATTGAGCGCGAACGTCATCAATTTCGTCGAGCGATGAATGCGTCGATAAGAATTCAAAGAAAACTCGAGAAGATCAGTCAGAAAACTAAGATGAGCGTCTGCAAAGAGCGAAATCATGTTGACGAGCGATAGATTTTCGGCTTGAAGATCAGCTTTAGAGATCGTGAAAACTCGAAAGCTAAGACAGAAGACATTGATCGTGATGTAAATCAGCTGAATCAGAACTTCGATTCAACTTCACGAACTCAAAAGTCGATGACGATTCAGAAAGTATGAGTAAGTAAGATGCTTGAACGTAAGAAGAGAGATCTTTTCCCGAAATTGCACTGTACGAAGAAGAAGATTAACAATAATGAAGACAAAGAAGAAGTCGTCTGCGACAGTAGCGTATATCTGAGTGACATTCATGAGAATACGAAGTCGAAGCAGTATTACAGAGAAGAGATGAAAAATCGAAGCGAATCAAAGAAGTGATAAGAAGAAAGACTGAGAAGAAAATAAAGAAATGTATCGAAACGTCAAGATTCTTTTAATACGTGAAACTGAGATTGAATAGAATTGATCATGAGAACAAACGTAAAAAAAGTTGAGAAGAAAGAACATCAAGAGTATTAGAAAAGAAGCAGAAAATGATGACTCATAAGAGCAGAGCTAAATTGTCACCATTTTCGATGATGCGCTATATTTAGAATTCATTTCGAGAAACGAAAAGAATTTCAACTCACTAAATCGATGCAAAAAGTTCAGAAACAGAGATTTTATAATTTTAGATTGACATGTCAAGATATTTGCGAATCTCTAAAAAGAATCGTCTATACTGGCTTGTGAAGTCTTCACGCGAAGACTTCAGCTCAGTTCATCATTCACTCGAGTCAATTCTTTCGTCAATCACACTGAAGCAGTCGATGCTGAAAATGTTAGATTCTGATTGAAGCGACTAGATTGCGACTCATCTTCATTAGCTCGTTTATCGAAGAAGCAGACGTCGTCGTCGACAGAAATTCGACGACATCGAAGTCGAAAGATCAACGATTCAAATTCTCGACATCGATAGCTTCGTCGTCTTTGATGCATTTCTGCATGAGTTTCATCATGATTCTACTGAGCACTCTTACATCTTTAATACTGATTTCGTCTGACGAAGCAATCTGACGACAGCATTCTTGATTCGCTGTCATGTAATGTTAACGAAGTCTTCTGTGAACTGAGATTGAGATCGATCGATTTTGACGTCTTCTTCGACGCTTAAAAGAATGTTGAAGCAACTGAGAGACTTGTGCTTCATTCTCTGAAAGATAAGATAGACAAGATTCTCAAGTATCTATTGCGATTAGCACATTCTTCGTGACATCTCGTCTGTCAGATCTATCTGTTCGAGTATGACTGTCAATTCTTGCTCGTCAAGATAGAGAGAAGAAGCAACGATCTGAACAAGAGAGATGTTCATACGCTCGAGAATGACATAGAAGAATTTCTTGAAACTAAAAGATTTTAGAACGACAACGAAGTTGTCGTGTCGAATGTGATGTAACATGTGAAGCTTCTCATGAGAGTCTGATCTCGAAAAACTTTTCACGACGACACGTTTGTGAAGAGATTCTTTTCGAACGACAACAGTAATGAAATGATCAAGCTTGAGCTGAAAGATCTTCTTGTAGCTTTTTCATGAAGATTCGTTTTTCATTCTCTTATATTTGCGAATCTCAAGTCTCGTATCTATCTCAATTCTCTGCGAAGAGAGAAATCTTTTTCTTTTTGAATCTTTGTTTTTAGAGATTGAATGATTCTGAAAATGTCGTTTCGATTCTGTGACATTGTCACGAGACTCTGTAGTCAAAGTAGACTGCTCGACTTCTTTCAGATTTCTCATGTTGAACAGAGTGTCGCGCTTGAAGAATTGAGAACTCATGCTGAGTATTCGTGAAAAATGAGAAAATGTTTGAAGATTTGATGTGATTGTTGAGTAGAAAATACAGTCGAAAAAAGAATGAAACGTCGAAAACAATGCGACGTATGAGTAGATCGACAATGATCAGAAAATTATTTAAAGCACAGAAAGAAAAACAGTTTCGAATAGAAGAATGACAGCACTTTTTGAAGTCTGTCAGAAACGACGCGCAATACAAAGTACAAGCATTGTCAGATCGCAAGACACTCTAATGTATCTGTTTGTTTTTCATTCTTCATCAAGTAAATCTTCTTGAAATGTGACGAGCTCAAGCGCACGACGAAGAATCAAGATTCGAGACGAAAAAAGAGCGTAAGTACAAAGAAACGACTTGCGTCAGACTCAAGTGACTGCATTTTCGATGAAACGAGTCAGAGAAGCTCGATGACATGAACGTAAAGAGATTGAAATCGATATTTTGAAAAGAATGTCGTTGACTTGACATACATAATCACATCTGTGCTGTTGTTGATCAGCAACATCTTGATGCTGCTATACTGGTTTCAGAAATCTCAGCGAAAGCATTGCTGACTAAATCGAAGAGTGAATATTCGAAGTTAGTTTTTTCGATCGACTATCAGCTGAAATGTCTGCACGAACGACACAGAATTCAGACAGAAAAAGAAGTTCTTTCTTCAGCGAATAAATGATGAACAGTGAATCTTTATCTCGCAGATACGATGAAACTCTTCTCAAAATCAACGCTTCTGACCTCTATCTTTTACAGACATTGATCGCGAGCTGAAAACATATCTGATCGAGAAGTATTTCAACGAAGAAAAGCTCGTTGACGACGAGATCTATCACAAGATACATCAATATCACTTTCAACACAATCTTAGCTTCAAACGACGATGATGAAATCGTCTGACTGCGCACGAAAAGAGATGTCTGAGACAGCTTTTTCGACACGATGAGCTGATCGCGACTTGCGATGCTCTGTTGAACATCACTGATCTTTGAAAGAATTGAAGAAATAGCACACTACACACAATCATGATCATTAAATGTGACGAGATGAGCAGATACTCGACGAGTGCTCTGATTTGCTTATTCTTCGATAGAAAAGTCTGTGCTATCTCAATCATATCAAGAAGATCTGAGAGACGCTACTTCAGCGAGACAAGAACGCGATGCACAAGATGAATCAAGTCACAGTGAAAGCTCTGAAGCTGAAAGCATCACGACTATCGACGCTGAATGTCAAAGTTTTGCAAGATCAAGTGCTAGAAGAGAAAATATTCGACGCTTTTAGCGAGCAAGAGCGTGTGACAATATGAGACAGACTGCAAGTCGTCGACGATTTGATTTCTTCTTTGTTTACTTTCTTCGAGAACGTCAAATATCTGAAAGCGTGCGTCAATTGCGTGAAATGATTGATAAGTCTATCTTCTCGAGACATCATGTTCATCGCGCTGAAAAAGACGTTTTGCGACGCAAATCAAAGAGCAGATCGAGCTGTCATTCAGATCACGAAATTCAGCTTTACGTCTAGTTCAACAAGCTTGATGAATCGAGTGAATCTGAGCTATCGACAGTTGCATGTCTATGTCATGCATCACTATCTTCAAATGTCTAGAAAGCTCAAAGAGAAAGAGCTTCTGACGAGATTGATGATCAATACAGATGAAACAATGCTGCGCGACTTTGCTGATCTGACTGATCGATTAGATTTCGAATTCTTCGAGATTATCGCTCTAAAGCAATGTTCAAAGTCGACGATTGCAAGAGCGCGATTCGAAAGATCGAAGTCTCTGCTAGTCACGAATGATGTCGATGAGATAAAGAAATAAAGATGTAAACTATCATGTGTAGAGAATTATGTAGAGAATGACGAGTTTCTGTTCATAAATCATCTACACAACGAGAAGAAGAAACAAGACGAGAAGATTACATTCTTTTTCGTTCGAAAGTTCGTCTACTTTGCATTCTTTGAAAGATCGTTATTCTTGATCTTGAATTCGATCTCTCGAGTTTCTGATCGCACAGACGAGAATATGAACAGATCGCAAGATGCACACATATCGCAGAAAAGACGAAAGCAAGAGCAGCAGAGACAGAAGCTGAAGAGACAGAAGCTGAAGAGACAGAAGCAAGAGCAGCAAAGACAGAAGCAAGAGAGACAAAAGCAAGAGCAGCAGAGATTGAAGCTGAAGAGACTGAAGCAAGAGAGACTGAAGCAAGAGAGACTGAAGCAAGAGAGACTGAAGCAGAAGAGACTGAAGCAAGAGCAGAAGAGACAGAAGCAAGAGCAGCAAAGATTGAAGCTGAAGAGACTGAAGCTGAAGAGACTGAAGCTGAAAAGACTGAAGCAAGAGCAGAAGAGACAGAAGCAAGAGCAGCAAAGATTGAAGCTGAAGAGACTGAAGCTGAAGAGACTGAAGCTGAAAAGACTGAAGCAAGAGCAGAAGAGACAGAAGCTGAAAAGACAAGAGCAAGAGCAGAAGAGATTGAAGCAGAAGCAGAAGCAGAAAAGACAAAAACAGAAGATACTTAAAAGACTAGAGCAAGAGAGACAAGAGCAAGAGAGACAAGAGCAAGAGAGACAAGAACAAGAAAGATTGAATAAGAAGAGATTAGAGCAAGAAAGACTACGAGAGAAGCAAAAAATGATAAAGCAGAAAAGATTAAAGAAAGAGAGACTGAAGAAAGAAGAGCAAGAAAGAAAGAAGAAAGAGAAGCGAGAAAGACAGAAGCAAGAGAAGCGAGAAAGACAGAAGCAAGAGAGACGAAAAAGACTAGAGTATCAAAGTCTAGAGAATCAACAAAGACTACAGAATCAGCAAAGACTTGAACAAGAAGAATTACTTGAGAAAGAAGAACTTGATCAAGAGAAAACAAATCAGCAAACAGAACAAGATGTAAATCGAGACGAGACTTCAGCAAATCTGTTCTCGACGAAAAAAGCACGAAAGTCTGAGACTCAACTTGAGAAGAGATCAGATAACACAAAGATTCACATCAACTTTAAATTTCGTGAAGAAGACTTCTGAAAAGATGCGTCATTTCTTATGATCGATTCATTCGATTCATTCGAGATCGAGAGAGTAGCGAAGAAGAAAATAAGAGAAAAGATAAGACTTTTCGATATTGAGCTGCGCATGTTAACTTCACAGAAGTGTTATCAAGTCGTGATGATCGACGAAACTTACACTATACTCTTAATTCGAAAGTCAGAAATCTATATCAACGACGAGCTACAGATTTCTGCAATGAACGTTCGCATTGACATCTTATCTCAACAACAATATATGCTGAAGAGAGTTGTCATCAATGATATATTTCAACTGCATCACGTGCGAAAGAAACATCATGAGAGAATCTTCATATGAAAGAAAATCACTCTGAAAGACACAAGATCGTTGATGAATTGATGACATACAGAGCTAGAATAGACTTCACACAGTCATCATATCAGAATCATCTCGTTTCGAAGATCACAGACATCGAAAACGATTCTTTCTCTCTATCATTAGTCGTCGAGCTTCTATGAAATTTGAAAGAACATGAAAGCTTTCATGAAGAAGCGAACGATGAACATATGACACGTAGTACATATCTTAAAACTACATTCGACGATTAAGAGCTCGCAAGCATTTTGTAGATTCACGAACGAATTGTGATTTCTCACACGATGAAAGATGATCATGAACGAGTCAATCTTGAGAGTCATTCTCGTCTATTAGAAAAATGTTGTCAAGAAAACATAAGTGAGCAAGAAATGATATCTCTAGTAAATTAGTGCAGCAAACATAGATTTCTTTGAGATCATGCACGTCTCGCGACACATCGCTCTATCGACTTCTATTATTGATCTGGCCTAGCACGCGTGTCGACTCAGCTCATCGTACTACTATCATTACTCTCAAAGTACTACAAGCACATTGATTGATCATGATGACGAGAACTTTTCAAGAAGAACGCAGATGATCGACGAAGAAGAACGACAGCAAGACATACATCTATCTTCGCTTTTCTTGAAACTGATGATCAGTGTATAGCGAATTCTTCTCGCATCTATGTTCACTTGAGACGTCTTCGAGATTGATCTACTCAAACTCTAAAGATGATGTCATGAACACGCAGGTTCGCTGATGAGAAAGAACTTAGAAAATATGATAGATGAGATTCTGAGCAGATTAAAAGCGAAGACTGATGACAATTTTGCTGAGAAGAGAAATCGCTTAAGCACTTATCTGAGACTTATACAGCATTCTCATTCTTGTTGATTTACTACATAGCGATTTGAATAAATAGACGTTAGAAGATGTTTTCTGCACAATAATTGTAGTCGAAATCTATTCACGCTACTGCACGTCGCACTAGATAGTGAGTAGTGCGACTTCAAACTATCAGATCACGAAAGTTTCATTCTTCATGTTTACAATTTTGAAAGACATAACAAAACTAAGCGTCATGTCTCATCTCAGTATAGACTGCTCGCTGAAACAGTCGACGAGCAGCTAGATATGCAAAGAATACGACAATCATCAAGCAGTATTTGTTTATACTCTCATGTTTGCAATGAATTGAGCGATAAAACTAAAGTTCAGACAGTTCGTTCAATTCAGAACGTGTTCAGCTTGCAGAGTCTAGAATGTTCATATCATCAGAGTCAGCAAAGAACAAATCAGATGACTGTCATAGAAATCACTGACAATCTGCGAAGTCGCTTCATTCAAGCTGCCGTTCTTCTTCGCATGCTGAATTCTGTTCGCGACGACTTCATGATACACAATCTTGATCAAGACTCACACAATATTGATATGTCAAGAGAGCGTCTACTCAAACGAAAGTTTCTTGACTTCTTCGCTCTCATTTGCGTCACAAAAAAGAACGATGACAGCGTCTCAGCAACGTGCATGAAGAAAGACGCGTCGCAAGAAACAGTTCTTCGGATTGTCAGCAACTTCGAAGTAGATGAAAGAATCTTGAGTCAACTTCGCGAGCTCGTGAATACGTTGAACAGCATCGAAAGTGAAGATACGATACTCTCTGTTTCTATAACTGAACATAGACTGATTGTTGAACTAATATCATTATTTTCTAGTTCTCGTCGTATCTGACGAAGAAGTCGAGATTTTAGTCAGAATTGTAAGACTTGACATGATAAAGATTCGATACTATCTAAAGAATCTTCGTGATGTCAAAGATATCTTCGATGAGTGTATTTCAGCTGTTGAATCACGTATCATAGAATCTTTCATGTCGACATCTACTTCTCAGCAATTTCTGAAATGATTTGAGCACATCTTCGCAATCAAGAATTTGTCTGTTAATTCGAAGCTTGAGATTCTAATTCGTTATATTCAATGAGTTCAGAAAGTCAAAAGTCACTATCTTGACTTTCTTAAGACTGCATTTTTTGACAAGATTCAGTCATTATCTCGATGAGTTTATACGATTTTCAAGCTGAAACGATATGATATTGCTTTCAGAGCGCTCGTTTAACTCGCTTATGAGCTTTTTGCTCTTCTCAATTCTATGATTGTTGAGTCTGTAACTGCGTCGTCAAGAACGTCATTTACTATCTTTGAGAATGAAATATCTCTAATCTGTGTTCTACGTAGAATAGTTGAAGCTCGTACGAAGAAATACATCTCTCGTCTTGCTAGCGTCTGAAACGTAGTGAACGTAGAAAATCATTTTCGAAGAGCATGTTTCTTGAATCTAATTGTTCATGTTGAGATGCAGCTTGTCAATTTCTACGATCACAATCAACAGTGCAAATCATTCTTTCGATTCATTGAAGTGAGCAAGAAGTCTTGCTATCTCTGTCACATGTTTCTGACAACTCATCTTGAGTTCTTTTGCGTTTCATTCTGTCATCAAAAATTATATCTATCATGAATTTCTTTCTCAACGACTGATCTTAGCGTCTACAGACAATATAAGATCATTATAAGAGAGTTGAGCAAGTTGATGAAGACAGCAGCAAAACATGATCTAGCAGATCGCTTAGATGACGAACGCAGATCTGTTTCTTCGAATTTCACTGCGAGAATTTCTCTCTCTGACTTGACGAAACCTGCAAGAATGAGAACTCAAATTCTTGCTGAATCGCAAGATAACTTTCAACTCAGATCGAACACAGCGATGAACGAGAACATTGCAATAGAGAGAGTTGTCACGATTGAGAAAGAGACTTTCGAACCTGCATCATCTTTTCGCTCAATCGATGTAGTTAATCTCATGTCATACATGAAAATCGAGTCGATAACGTTGAACAGAATAGAAGTAGCTACATCAACAGAATGATTCTTGATAAACAACAGCTCGATCTCGATTCTGACAATGATTTTTCATTTCATACGAACTGATGATGTCAATAAGCAAGACATAATCAGCATGAGAGATATCTTTAATTCTTCTACTAACTGCTTGTCGTGAATCAAGCTGCTCGAGATTCTAAAGACTGATCATGACTTGAAAATGACTTTTAAGAAGAGTCAAGAAGTCTTGATGATCAACAATCAGATTCGCGTGAGCAACGAGCGACAATTTCTTGTCTGTCTGCAGTATCTGCATAACTCGAATATATCAAATTCGAAGACTCTCGTATATGATGTTAGCAAATTAGTCTTTTCAAAGAATGAATTGACACTTCATCAGCTGTGACATTTTAGCAAGAAACTTCGAGTCAGTCAAAAACGACACTGACTTCTCTTTGAACAATCTGACTTGATAAGAAGTTCACAGAATATAAAAGTATAAGAAAGTGAAGTCTTAATATGCTATGTATCGTGAGTGTAATCAGATATCTTCGCTAAGTATAAAGTGACTAATATATGTGAATAACAGTGTTCATCACTCACTTACTCTACGTCTCATTTCTTAATCATGCTCTCATCTAGTGTGATCATTGAGTGAAGATTTGACTGAGTTGAATGTGAATTCTTAACAGAAAACTCAGATCATCGAAGTCTACTTTTGTCGTAAAGAGATCTGAAGAGTGCTCGAAGAGAAGATGTGCATGTTTCTTTGACCTGAGTTATGAGCAGAGTAAGAAATTTCTTTTTCTCGACAACATGCACAGCACAGACAGAAGTCAAGAAAGCAGCATTCAACTCGTTTTCGTGAGAAAGTCTGTTTATCTGACTTATTTCGACACACAAGTATTCAATGATCGTGACAGCGAATCTATTGCCTCGAGTTCTTCGACAGAAGAATCACATCGATCAGACGACTTCTATTATAAATTAGTTGTTACTGATCTATTCAAACGACGAATCAAATGATCAAAAGAGAGAAAATGATGATCAAGATCGAGACTCAACGCAAGAAGATGTAGATCAAAGATACGCACTTCAAGAGCAATCAAGCACGAAAGAAAGATGAGAGAATCAAGATCGATAATGTCAGATCATTGAAGAGTAACGAAAGAAAGAGAGTTGTCAATGATGACATCGTCAAGAAAGATCACATACGAAAGAAGTAAATTGTATTAATCTTGAATATTTCATTTACATGTCTTAACATCTTTTGCTATAGTTCATGTTTTAAACAAATCTACTGCTATCAACACAATCTGTGTTTCATCAATCGTATGTGCGTCGACAAGCAATCGAGTAAAATATGTCTTAAGTATAACATTAACTCAAGAAATGACTGCTGTCTAAAATGTCACAACTCGTCGACTGCTTCGAACTCATCGCTTTAAGTATCAGACTTGAACGAAGCGTCTGAGATGAGACTACGCAGTTTCAACGTTCTCGCAACGTCTTGTTCAAAGATTTGAATCACTCATTCATTCGACAAGTTTATCGTCATAGCTAAACTTCTAGTCTTCTCATTTTTCATCATTCATTCGCAAATTCAAAGCTCAATCGACGTCTCAATACTGCATCGATCGTATCATCTCTTCTATCTCTTTAAATCGATCATCAAAGTTTGCGATCGATCGATTTGAGATCTCTTCTAGTCTCTTCAGATGATTCTCTTCGACAGCGAACTTTCTCAAGATCATTCTTTGCATCTTCAGCATGCATTCTTTCATGTCTAGTGCTTTCGAGAGTTTCGAGTTCAAGGCGAATAATTCGTTGAGTCGTTCGCGACGCTTTGCTCAACTTTGACTGCAAAGCTTCTTTCTCTTTTGAATTTTCTCATCTTGAGTGATCAGTCATTTTCTTCGAAATCGATTCGACTTTTCATGTTCTGTCGTGAGTCTCGATTCTTCACTTGCGTTGAATTCAAGGTTCGAGCGCAACGAGCAATCTGAATATAATGAATGTGATTGCGACGTGCTGATGAATTTCGTCATGTCGAATTTGAAGAAGCAACTCGCGAAGTAGATCAATGCAGCTTTAAATCTAATTGCGTCTCTTCTCGACAATACAGCAGTTCGAATCGATTCGTTTCTTATTTATCTTCATCGATGATTCGACTTTTCATTCTTGCTCTTACTCGACATTCACTTCTGACTCTGACATTCACTTCTGACTTCAGCATCTACTTGTAGATATAGATATCGCTGTCTACTAGCTCAAGTCTATTGAGTAAATTGCTCTCATTTCTAGACTTATAATAAGTAATGACGACTATATACTCTGCACAAAGGCAATATACAATCTTTACGAAAACGCAGTGTGTTTAGCATAATTTTATAGTATCAATTCGACATTTTCATAGAGTTCTTCACATAAAGCTCTTCTAGAAGCTAGATCAGATTGATAGTGATCGAAGAAACAGAATTCTATCTAGCTAAACAAAACGCAAATCAAGAATCAGTGCATGTTCATTTCAGCGTGCTATAATATATTATTGCAAAAAGACAGTCTTTTAGCGAGACATTTGACTCTAGGCGCGCTATTCGCTCGAAGCATAAGACACAAACAAAGCTGAAGCTTTCTCGATACTAGTATTCTGCTGACTTACTGCTCATACCTCGCATTCGTCTAATAATGTCACAAGCGAATACAGTCAGCTTCTTCTTCGTTAGAATTGTTATGACAGTCAGCAGCTGTTTTCATTCGATAGTTCATCATGTACTCTTCGCAGCTTCAAGTCTGAATTTGATCGTCATCTTGACTCAAGTGACTCAAATTCAGCTGTTCTTGTTTCTTTAATGAACGAGACATCTGAATGAATTTGAAATTCTCTACATTGTTTCAATTGCTATCTTTCTCGAATCTCACATTCTGCGAATAAAGAAGAGTTTCATCGAGCTGATCGTCTTTGCAGTCGAGTTTCGTGAAAACATTTAAGATAAGCGTCGAACGAGTGTAGATCAAAGAGCCTTCATTAATTGTCTGCATTATGATCAGAAAAAGCGAGTTTGAACGCTAGTTCATATTTACTTACATCAGCATTAGATGCTTGATTGTCTCTCATCTGAAGAGCAGCAGACTCACGAGCACTTTGAAGTGTCGATACAGCATCGACGAATGCACTGACTAGATAGTAACAGAATAGAAAGGCGAGACAAGTCTTCAAGACGCTGATAGATATCATGTTGATTTATCAGATGAGATGTGAACGTATGACACTTCGCAAAATCAATAGATTAAAAGAATTTGACTCGAGAAGAGTTTTTATCGTGACAATATTCGATCACATTCAATTCTCGCTTCTATTGTATTCGATTTTGAAGCTTATGTAGAATTTTCATGAACATTCAGAAAAGACTTTCTGTGAAACATCAAAAAAGAGACTTCTTCTCTACAGAGTTCAGAAGAATGCTCGATTATTATATTCAGAAAGATTCGCGAAAAGATGTTTCTTTAAGCAGCTATGAATGAGCTTTCAAGTCATCATTTTCAGTTCGCTGCTGATTTCTCGTCAGACATTGTGTTTAGATCAGACATATTCGATTATGATGTCACAACAGACAACACACGAATCGAAAGTGAAACACAAAGTCGATGGTCGTCGATGATAGAAGAACAGCGACGAGAAGTAATTCACGACGAAGTTTCAAAGATCGCAACGTCAAAGACTACATCTCTGAGAACAAGAACAATCAGAGACAATCGACATGTCATCTTTCAAGATTCTCGAGTAAAGCGACGACTGTCATCAATACATTCTGCATTTCGTCGACGATCAATTTTCGGCAAGGCGAATGATGTCGCTGCTCTGAACGATCAGATTGCAAGAAATGAGAAAATCACATTCACTTACGAGCAGCTATCTCATCGACTTCAGCTATCGAAGCAAAATCGCTCTGCTTCTTCAGCGAAGCGCATGATAGAACTTACAAGAACGAATGACTATTTACTGCAAGAGCTGACTTATCACAAAGATACTTGAGCAGCTGATATGAAATTTCACGAGACAGTGACTGATTTGCATGTGAAGTTGAACGATGCATGGAAGAAAAGATCTTAAAAGCAAGCAGACGCAGAGTCTACTTTACTAAGCTATTGAGATATTGATTTTGATGATGAAAATGTCGAGAATATCGTTTTCTGATAGTTTTCATCTTTATCTCATTTCGTAGCAGTTCTTGAAATTTTTAGTGTGATGAGTTGAAAGTCGATTTTCACTTCTAAGCGCTCAGTGAGTTTAAGTGTCAAGACTCAGTTTACTAGTGAACAAAAGTCTAAAATAATTCATAACTAATGCAAAAGCGACTCGATTTTCGTAATTTCAACATCGTCTAGAAGATCTCATTCAGCTCATCAAACTAAACTCTTTACGTGAAGATTGTATTCAGCGCGCATGACGTGTACAGCAGATGTAGTCATGTTCAATTCTGATGTTCATGTTTTATGAGCTAGTAATTGAGCTCGTGAAATCTTAAAATTCTTAATTCTATCATCGTGTCACTCTACAAGCTCAAAACTGAACATGATTGCATCTGCTGTACGCGTCATGCGCACTTGATAGAAATAATATGTAAATAACTCAGTTTAACGAGCTGAATGAGATCTTTCAAACGATGCAAAAACTATAAGAAAGAAATTGCTTTTGCATAGTTCATGAATTATGTTGCTCATTATGTTGCTCACTCGAGATATTTTCTTATCTTATCTTATCTAATTGAGATCTCGACACTCATTAGATTGAGCAGTGAGTGAATGCTCTTCAGGTAAACTCACTCAAGATGCTGAGAAACAGACTCTGAAATCAACTCATTGATATAGATTGAGCTGAGTCTCACTCAACTCAACGCTCACACTAAAAATTTTAAGTCACTGCTGTCTTGATTGTCTGTACGTAGATTACAATCTTGTCGCTAATCTGACGAATTACTAATTTATCTTCACAACTCGCGCACGAGTTGATGCGTCAAGAGAATGACAAATCAGCATGAGGTTTGAGAAGCTCTCTCACGACAAGAACGAAAAAGAAGAAACTTTGAGTAAAATGAGCGTGAAAGAAAGACAATAAACGAAAGACAATTCGACGAAATGACTTAAGTAAGGCTGATTCTTTCTGATTCAATAACAACGATCATATTCTTTCATCACTCTTTCTTCAGCATGTTAAGTCTTTGCTTGAATCACATCATTGAAATAGCATTCAGCGCAGACGAGATGTTCTGTCGATGATTCGATGTTCAGCCTGAGTCTGAAATGAAGAAAAAAAGAAAAAGATTATGCACAGAGACTAGAGACTCTTACACTATAACTTTCTGACTCGTGAAGATCTTGAATGAGTTCTTCTCGTAAAGTGTGTCTTTCTTTCTTGTTCACACATGTAACACAGAGAATGAACGCTGAAATCAAAGATCACACGATTCAAAACAAACTATCAAAAAGAGACAAGATCTCTGAATTCAAGAGTTGATAAAGCTCGTTTCGATGCTGTCGAATCATCGAATCAGATGAAGATCGTCTAAACTGAGAATTAGTCTAATCTCTCATGAAGATGCTATTGTGAAACTAACTAATTCTTCGTGACGGCACAAGACGTATATGTATGCTTCGTGTAAGTAAGCGCTTGCGCAGTCTTCTAGAATCTTATTCTCTCGACTGAACAAGTCTTCAAGATGCAACAGATATTGTCTCAATCTTGCGAGTTCTTCAAGCAAGACAGTTTCATGCGTCTCAGATAGTTGTGACTCGAGTAATTGTCATGTCACACGAGCGTAAATGTTCAGAAGTCTTGACGAAAGATTTATGAGAAAATCAATGTCGTTCAAGAATTCTTCGCGATCTGACAAGAACGAGCTGAGCTGGTCAGAACAGAGACTGTAGATGATATCAGAGAAGATTCAATGCGAATTTATTTTTAGACGAAGCTCAAGATCTTCGTGATGCAGCAGAGTTTTCTGAATAGCGTCGAAGCGAAGCGAGAGTACAATTTGCTGAGTTCATAAAATTCTCAATCTCGATCTGATAATCTTTGAGAATCGTTATTCTGTATCATATAGTCTGATAATACGAAAGACTTACAATGTATTGATTTGCAAGAAGAGTAAAGTAAAGAGAGTCATGAGAATTTGTAAAATGATTGAACTTTCACAGTCTCACGTGTCTTTGAATCACGATCGTATCAAGCTGTTGTCTCTTCGCTGTTTCAAAAAACCTATTCTTGATCTGCTCTAAATATAGAGTTGTCAAAACTGATATCATGAACCTCTGTGTAATGATGTGATGCTGACGCATTACATCACTGAATGAGTGATTGTTGATTAAGATTCTTTTCGAAATGAAAGCATGAATGACTATGATGTTAAATGACTTGTAACAATCGACAAGAAGACTTGACTCACAAAAATGACTGTGCTCATCAAGTGAAGTGTTCTTGAGCGATCGGCAAAGATTATGTCTGATCAAACAGCGTTGAAAGTTTACATTTAGCTTCAGAGAAGAATCATCGATGACTGACGTCGTTGATGAGCTTGAGGTCGAGTCTTCTTCTTTCAAAATGACAGTGACAAAGCTTGAATGCTTTCGCTTCAACGATATCTTAGACTGAACATCATTTTCATGTACGTTTGAATCGTGTTCATTGAACGCGTCAGTCGTCATTGCTATGACGTCTATTTTATCATGTAGCTTCTTTACTTCTTTCTTTACGTAGATTAGCATAGTATCTGATCTGAAAAGTCAATCAGCAATTGCTCTGTCGACATTGTTACGATCCTAGCTACGCACCTATGTTGGTAGCTATGTTGGTGGCTATGTTGATGACTATCGCCGGCCGCTCGCCGCTAGGCTATAGGGTTGTTCCGAGGCCAACCCTATTCAGGGTTAGCTTATGTTCTCCTGAGTCATATAGATAGCCGGCTCTTCCCTTCTAGATACTTTCCTTCCTTAGCATTTATATACTCGTTACATTACACCCATATGACTCGCTCTATGCTGGCCCCTAACAGACATCTAGAAGTGATTATAGCTCGCTGTGTGAAGCTGATCTTGAAGGCACTATGTGACTGTATCGACAATCTAGCTCATATGTCGTGCAATTTTCACATGACGTGTTTTCGTTGCATTTCGTTTTTCTGTCTCGACAGAAAAGACATGTCTGTAAACTTCAGTCAGTATCTGCGAAGAACACAATAGAATGCACTTATCTGCAAGATTCGCTTGAGTCGTTTACGATCATTGTCTTGACAAGAAGAATCAATGACTTGTTCTTCTGAAGATCATGTTCTGTTCTCAATAACAGTGAGAAACGAAGTTTGAGTCAGTTGATGAATTGATGTCGAAAGATTATGAATTAAAGTATGATTTCAAGTCTGATGTGATAGCTGATACTGATGTTGATCTGAATTTAGATCATAGTATGATCTGAAAGCTGATGCTTGCTTCATCTTCATTGAAGCACAATTGACTTCGACGCGCTATGTCTCGAGACATCTAGAGAGGTTTCAATGTACAGAACAAATTGCACGACAAAGAAAGGAAGACGCTAAGTATTTAGCTATCGATTGAGAGAATTTGCACTAAATCTACAGATAAAGCTAGTTTCTTGCGCTATTGATGAGACTTCTGCGCTAAGTCAGCGCTATTAAAGATTGTCTGCTGCATCTTGCAAAGAAATCTGATTACACAACATTTGCTCTTTATATCACTGCTTCAATTCATACAACTTGCAATTCAGAATTATTCACTCATGTTCATCAAATTCTGCGATGATAGTCGCAGAGATATCTTCATCATCGATGAAGAAGTAATGAAACTGTCGATGATCTGACATCTTCTTAACGACGAGCGTAATGACGTCACAATTTGCGATCATCAAGATGATGTAGCATCAAGTCGAGACGTTTTCAAGATTTTGCGAATTGACTATTCTGATTCGAAGCGAATGAAAGAGATAATGAGATCGAATTATTTATGAGAGAACGACTCTGTGTTCAATGACTACTACAAACGCACAGGTCGCGTCGTTGCATATTCAAAAGTTCACATCGAAATTCTTCTTGACATTGATCTTGCTCGATCTCAACTGAGCTTATCTTCTTGAAAGCGTCAGAGAGCTCAGCTTCTGAAAGATTTGTTTCACTCGACGCAAGTTGCGTCGAATCTTACAGTAGTTCACAACAAAGATAATGACGTTGTGAATTGAATCGAAGCAATGAAGAGCATGAAAGAGAATTGTCTCAGAAAGGAAGAAAAGTTTCGAAATGATCGAGTGATACGCATGAAAATCAATACAACTGAAAAGATTCAAGCTATAGTAACTTCGACAAAATTCATCAATATCGAGAACATCGAAATTATTCTCGTCGCTGAACTCTGAATCATGCAACTACTTAAAGTCTCTTTCATACAGCAGTCATCGACTTCAAGAGCGTTGATAGTCATCGAAATATTCAGCTTCTCTATTGAGATGAATAATGAGCAGTGAAAGAGATATAGCAATCTGTCAGTAAAATCAGATATTGACATTGATACGTACTCAAAATGCACAAATATTTGACTAATTCTTAGAAAGACGAATTTCTTTGTCACTCGAATGTCGTGAGTTCTGCAAAGCTTACATGAATCAAGCTCTTTTGAAATTCGTCAGAAGAAAGAGCAATATCTACGTCGTGAGATGTCTCGAATACTGATCTGATCATTAGATCAATGTTGAAGACTCGTGACTGAGTGCAACGAAGAATATTCGATCTTCAGAAGAACGACGCGCGAATTCAGTCAGTGCATTCATGATGATAAGAACAAGCATTGTACATCTTGATCGATACTGTAACTGATCATTAAAGAAACGACGTAACTGAGAATCAGAAGTCAATCATCACGCAACATTCAGAGCATTCGAACTTGATGATCGCAGATGAAGACTTGTACATTCATGCGAAAGATCTATCTTACATTGATCAGATCGTCATTGAAGTGCTGAAGAAGACGAAGAATTATACTCAATTCAAATGAGACGAATTGTCTGCTCACGATTCTTTCGATAATCAGTCAGCGCTTCGAACAGATCTGAACTTCAGGAATCTGAAGCTCGAGACATTCAAAGACGAGCGAGTTCAGCGCTGAAGAAAGACTCGATCTGACTGAAGTATCTGATCTTTGTTAAGAGATACATAATAGAACAAGAGCGCTGAGTTCAGGCATAGCGATTTTATTGAGTCAGTCTTCGTTTTTCACTATCAGATCTACATTTCACCTCAATTCTAGAGCGTCAGAACTGATCATAGTCTAGCAGTAAGCGAACTATATAGCTATTCGTAGATGAAACGTTAGCTGAAACGTGATAAAAGAGTTCTTTCTCAGACACAGCTTTCTTTAAGCATTCGAAAGTGAATCGCATGACATTCATTTTTGTTTCGCGATTCTGATGACTGAGCTTTTCGATAAGAAATGCGGCATTGTTCTACAATTAGAGACATTCAAAAAAGAAACGACATTCATTCACTGCTCTCAAGAATTCATTTATTTTCCAAGAATATATATTGTCATTGTGACTTCAAAAAAGAACGGTCAAAGCATCTTTCTATATCTTCATGATAAAAGTTAGAACTCAGCGACACATTGATCGAGAGAAAGTCAGAAAGCGAACAAAAAGTCTCTTCAAAAAGATGAACGAGTTGACACAGATAGCGAACGCAAAGATCTACTTCGTCATGAATCGCAATGAAAGATTTCAAATCTACAAATCGACTGATCAATTTGAATGATCGTCGTCGAAACAAGAAATGATAAATCGTTCAATTGCAAAGATTCGCGCACTGTTTAATACTATGATTCTAGAAGAAGCGTTATTTCATCTCAAGATATAAAGGCTCGACGAACTTTGAGCCTGCAAATGACGAGGCAAGAAATCAGAGAAACACTGAAGAAATCAACGATGAACATCTGATGAAGCTCAAGCTTGAAGATGACGATGATTTCATTGATTATCAGCGACGCATTTTCTCTGTTTTCAAGTCTTCAGTTCTGCCGAGATCATCAGCTGAACGAATGTATTTCTCGTCTCGACTTTCATCTTAGATGATGTGCAGATCAAACATCTATCTGTCATAAAGACTCAGATTGCAATCGTCTCATCTGAATTCTGAAAGTTCTCTGTGAAATAGCTTCATCTCGATTCTCATTCAATTCGATCTATGCTCGACTAACAAAATGTGAGCTGTCTTCTTCGTGTCTCGTATCATATGAAACACATATTGCTGTTCAAGACTAGTGCTACTCATATATTTGACGTCGCACTGTGTGACAATGCTCAAGATTCTTCGATCACACTTCAGAGAATAATGCGATAAAGTGAGATCATATCTTTGCAAAGTCTTCGACATGAAGTTGTTGAAGCAGAGACATCACATTCTGAAACTTCTGAATGAAGCGACAAGAAGCAAAAACGAGAATCATCGTCAGAATGCATGATTAGTGATTGAAGTTGAGATTCTGAATTAGATAGATTTCACAATTGAGAAGCAACTCTAGATTTTTCAACGTCGTTTTTACGTATTCACTAGCGCATTCTTGTATGATGTGCATTTACATGCTTAGTTGACTTGCGTCTGTGCCTTAAACAGAATTCTAGTTGCGAAAGAATGATTGACAGCGACAGAGACTTGAAGTTGAGATCGAACTGTCTGATTGAATGACTGTCAGCATTTGCAGTGTCTCAAATAGAAACGCGCACGATCTTCTTCATCAGAACGCGCTCTGCTTCACATGTTCTAGATGCTGTCAAAAATGAACTTCTTGATTTGAAATACGTGTTTTGACTTCGACTGCGTCTTTCTTCTTCTTAACAGTGTAGCACAACATCATTTCTGAATGCTCGCTACTCATTTCTTACTAAACCTCACTTTCATTGTCTTTAAGATTTCTGCTTTCAATAAATGAAAGTCAAATTACATTCTTCTACTTGACATCAAACTCTTTCATATGTTGATCTCAGTCAATTCTTTCTTTTGTCGTCAGTGTCTTTCTTGGAAGTTCTCTGATCATCACGTCAGCATTGTCGCAGAAAGCAACTGCAACTTTCTGTGAGTCATCAGATTCTTTCTGAACAGAATATGCCTAGTTTTCTTCGAGTGCGTTTGAAGCAGCTCAGAAACAAGCTTTTTCGAATGATTGAGATGAAAAGACTTCGTCGCAGAATCTTCAAGAATGATGCTGATATTATATTGCAATCGACAGTCTGAGAAAGCAACTTCGAGATCTTTACACTCAGTATCAACATTTGTGCGCAGTTTACAATCAGGCTCGAGAAGACGTGAATACTCAGATTCGACGATTCAAATCTATTGATTCAGCTCTCAATATGAAAAGAAATGCGCAGATGAAAAAGAAAACTCGATATGAAGCAGATAAACAGCAAATGATCATCATTGTCAAATTCATCAATATTCTTCACGCTTCGCGAGTTCTCGATGAGAATGTAAGAGTCTGACTCAAGACAGAAGCACTGAAGCTTGATCTCTTAATCGCGATGAAGATTGCTGATGCTTCAGTGATGTGATAGGCGATTGATAGACATAGAGTGAATAACATAGCATACTGAAGAATCGCGATTGTTCGAACACATCGTATGCATAAAGTAATCACGATCGCAGATTAATGAAGCTTATTCTGCTTCGATTTGATCTATCTATATTACAAAATCTCTATGACATAGTAGTAGATAATAAGCAAAGAGATCATGTCTCTAGATACTTTCTTCATCGCAGCTCGATCAGAAAATGAAGTCTCTGATGATTGTATTTCAGAACTTGAAACATCGATTGCTCAGATACTGTTGTTCGTTGATCATATACTCAAAGAAGAGATCGCGATGAGCACTGAAGCAATCGATTCATTTTCAGTTCACGACAGATTAAATGTTCACGAAGCGCTCATAGAAATTGTCTGTGCAACGCTCGTTGTGACGCTGTCGTTGACTGAGTGACGATTTGAAGAATTTAAGCTGAAGATTTCTCTGTCTTTGTCACGAAGCGCACAGTTCTGCTGTGATGATGAGCGATAGAATCATGCTGAATTATTCGTTGTTATCAAGTAAGAGATCATCAATCTGAAGAAATTGACAGCGCTTAACAAGTCGTTTGCTTGACAGAATCGATCTAAAGAGATCTGAGCTATATGATTTCTGAGATTCACTGAGATGAACAAGATGATATCGTCGACGAAAGCATTCAATTGATTCGAAGTGAACACAGTCTTCACGTCGATGTCAACGACGATGTGATGAATTGATGAATTCGAAGACATAGCTTCTGAACTATATTCTAGTGTTGTTGTTTGCATGCTGACATTGAGACTTGTTGAGTTTCAGCTCACGTTCAACTCAAACGATAACATCTCAGGCGCGCTATCGACATGACTGCTAAGTAGAATATTAGCTGACTCGATCTGCATGCTATTCACTTACATTTCAGCGATCAACGCGATCAACAATGTCAATGATTTCAGCTCGTTCATGCCTTCTTTTGCAAGTTAAGATATTGATGTTGTCAAAGTTGTCAACATTGAGAAAGAGAGTTCTGACTGTTGTCAAATGAAAAGATAGAAACTCTCAAAAACGGAATTTCGAAGAGTCTCGATTTGTGAATGTTCAGAATGTATCTTTTGCAAGATTCTATTCACAGTCAGAAAAGCTCACAGAACGATGCAAGAACTGATGATCATGAAAGTCTGAGTTTGCTTATCAGTGATTTATAAAAGAACACAAATCACTGATTCAAAAAAACACAACATTACACAAATAAAATTTTCAAAAACAGATCGATTGATTCGATTCTTGAATACATCTACTCGAGCAATTTTATCATCTCAAAAGACAAGCAATACTGCTCTTTCGTACGAGAACTGATTTGAAAAGAGAAAAGAGAAAAAGGGAAAATTCTTTCGATTGAATTATGATCGATTTCGAAACGAAAATTTCATCGATCGTAGAAGTCGAAGGGAAGACGCTGAGTTCGAATCTCAAGCGAGTTGCGATCGACGAAGCACGTAAACAGACAGAGCAAGCAAAGACGTTCAACAGTCTTTCAACATCAGAGAGCACGTCAAGCTCAGACGCTGCTCATCTTGAAGATGACAAAGCACGTCGACAGACAGAGCAAGCAAAGACGTTTCAGAGTCTTTCAACGTCAGAGAGCATGTCAAGCTCAGACACTGCTCGCCTTAAAGCTGACAAAGCACGTCGACAGACAGAAGCGACAAAAGCACTCTTCGACGAGATAAACTTGAAGAAGACATTGAATCAAGACACTGCTCATATCAAAGCGAACAAAGAAAAAGATTGAGCAGAAGAGTCTTTGAAAACAGCTTCTTCAGAGTCATTCAATATCTTCATCGATAAACTTGAAGAGTTTGTCAAGAACGCTTACGAAGATGAAGATCAAAATGACGAATCTGATCGCATGAAAATTGAGCAGAGCGAAGCTTCAAAGTCAGATGATCTTCGTCAACAGATATATGAAAAAGTCACATCGTATTTGAGAAAGCTCATGAAGAATTTCAAGAACGCTGAAGCGACATCAGAATTGAACAAATTGAACAAGCAGATAAAGAAGCAGAATCTCAAAGACAAGCTCTCAAAGAAAGATCTAGAGAACTTTCTCATTCAGATTCTCACATTCATCATCAACTTCGAATTGACGAAAGATTATCGCGAATCTGTAGTCAAGAACTCAGCTGATGATATAGCGAGAGAAAAAATAAACAACATCAACAACATTTTGAATCAGTTGAATGAGCGACATGAGTATCTCAGAATCTGACTTATACATCTTGTATCTCGATCAGGCACTGATGAAGCAGACTTCGCAGTAGCAGAGTCATTCGAAGCAGCAGAGTCATTCAAAGCAGCAGAGTCATTCGAAGCAACAGAGTCATTCGAAACAGCAGAGCTCAAAGTCGTTGATCAAGCTGATCAGACTTTCATCAAAGATGATGTGAAGATCAAAGTCAGCGTTGAAATACTCGATGAATCAGACGACTTAACGTCTCTCGAAAAAGTCGTGATTGTTCGAAAAGCTGAGTTTGAGTCGCGAGTCATCGTGAATCGTGAAACAGATGTGAATTCGTATTTTAAGATACACTCTGAGATCGACTTTGAAAAAGAAGTCATCAAAGAGTGACTGAAAGATGAAACGTACGAAAGCGAAGATTTGTCAAAGAACGCAAAGATCAATCAGATGCAAATTCATGAACGAGTCAAAGTCAAGAAAACAGATAGTAAGTGAATTAACAAAATCGCACGTACTCAAAGTGAAATTCAATACTACTTAATCAAAGTTCGGAATACAGATTACATAAGCATCAGATCAACGCTCTCTGAAATGAAAGAACTCAGTTCTGTCAAACTCAAACGTATCGATGCACAATTGAATCATCAAAACGAGCAGTTGCTTGCGAAACTTGATCAGTGTCGTGAGAAGAATGAGCATTTGAACATCGAAAAGCAGCTGACGAATGATGATATCGAAAAGATGTCGTGACTGTCGTTGAACGCGATTTTCGAGACTAAGAAGAAGAAGAAAAAGAAGAAAGAGAATGAAGATGTGAGAAATATAGTTTCTCAGAGAACAGATCTGAAGCGCAGTTCAAAGTCGAAGATCACTTCACGCACGTCGAAGACATCTTGAATTTTCAAATATTTCATCGTTCGAGCATTATAGCATGTTGTGAAAAAAGATGAGCGAACGGCAGCAAAGATGAAGACGCGAGAATTTCTTGAAATTTGATTTTCTTCAGTCAGTCTTTATCAAGTTATAGTAGAGTTAGAACAAGAACAATAATAGATCATTGAGATGAAAAGCTTTCATACACATATTTTCATGATCAACTGTTGTATCTTCTTTAGCGACAAGTGAAATCACATAGAATGCTTATGTAATATCTCTCTGTTTCGTCTAGCCTTGACATAAGACTAGCGCTGACTTATTTGATTTTCATATTCAAAATTGAGTATACTCTCTCTACAATCGTTTATTGCAATCAAGATTCTTGCTCATGAATTCTCAAACATCAATCTTGAAACATTGTTTTGACGAACTCAAGAGCGAACGATGTCAATTCAAGAGCAAAGATTGCTTATATGTTGAAGTCAGATCTGAGTCGAAAGATCTCACATCTCGATCACACACGATCAGATCGAGATATACATCTACAGTATCTGAGCAACAGAGACATAAGAGAAAGAGTTCTTATGTCAATCAGCAACACGATGCAAAGCGAGCTCGTCGTGTCGTTGCACAATCAACGCACTTGATCACGACAGCGCTTCAGAGTATTCAAGACGAACAGAAGAAACTCGATGATAGCAACGACTTCAAGACAAGTTGAGAAGGTTTTTCTTTAGATGCAATGCTGACTAGAAACAGTGATTCTATGTCATGAGCTGTAAAAATGAGGCACGATTCTTGTCGAGTTATTTCGACAGCAAACGAAAAGAAAGCGTCAGTCTTCTATTCTCAAAACTCAAATCTGTCATCGCTTACGATGATGATTTCGAAGACATATTGAAGACGCATCGCGTTATAGAGACAGATGATGAAGAGTCGAAGAACTGAAGAGAGCTTCAATTATTGATGGAAAGAAAACGCGCATCTGCGTTGTCTGAGAATCATGAAATCAAGAATATTCAAGTGACTGTGCGACGCAGCTTCAACGAGAACAGCGTTTCTTTCAGTGTGTTTTCAAGAATTTTTCTCGTGAGCAAAGTGAACATCTGTAACACGCTGAAGAAGCACTGAAATCGTCAATGAACACATTGAATATCTTCTTATGCAAATCACAGTTCTAAAGTTGCATCTTCACAGTCGAAATATGTCATTGAATATCATATCAAACTCTTTCTCGATGAAGTCATTCGAAGACTACAAGAACTCGCAAGCTCTAGTAAGAACAAGCTCTCGTTTCTTGTATTCTTCGTCGAGCTGAAAGAGACATCGAACGCGATGAACGTTGCAAAACTACAAAATCTGCACAACGAAGCGAGTGCGATCTACAACATTTTAAGATTGCATCAGACGATAAATAAGAAGAACGATTTCTACGATAGAGTCTGAATACTATCGCTTGATATCAATGACGAGATGTGAAGACTTCGATGTCATTGAGTTTCTAAGAGTGATCATGAATATGATATCTATTACTCAAAGATTCTTAGATGTTGAGCAATCGAAGATTCAAGAGTGACTACTGTCTTGAAAACAAGAGCTTCAATGAGAAATGTTGTGAATCGAATGCGCGATGTGTTATTCAAAGATCTATACTCTGCGATGAACATCTACGAGAAAACTTTCAATTCTCAGCTCTTGAATTTCAAGTTCTATCAGATCAGCTATAACGTACGATCTGAATCAGAGAATGACAGCGTTCTTCTAGCATCTGATCACTTCTTTGTCGATGAGACGCAGTCTGTTAAATTTGATGCACAGTTCAATACTGCTTTGAGATCTCAAGAGATTCTCGAAATCGACAGTGAATCTGTACATGAATTCATTGAATCAGCATGAATTGATATCTCGATATCAACTCAACAGTCGAGTCTCTTCAACATCAATAACGATAAGAAAGAACTTAGAAAGAAAGAGTGAGAACTAAAAAATCTCACGAGAAGCTAGCGATAGCATACATACGTTGATAGCATCTAGTATAAACACTTAATTGCACGAACACTTAATATTTGATTCTTTCGCTAGACGATCACACACAATGAACGAAGCTGCAAAGAATGTGCTTGATGATCTTGCAATTTCATAATTATTATACATTAAATCTATTGTTTTCGATTTGTCAGCTATTCATCTTGACGTTCAAACAGATTATATAGCGAAATGTCATCTTCAAACATCAGTAATATCTCGTTTCATCATGTCAACTAGATTGATTCTTCTGAAATCATCAATAGAGACTCGACAGACTGCGATTCAAGTCGAGACTTCTTGCACATTTGTGATCTCTGATGATCATCAAGCGTTGATCTCTTCAGACTAATATTTGAGATACATAATTTACAAGATCGATTCAGCAAGTTTCTATGAAAAGTCATCTCAAACGAAGCATCGAGCTTTTGCTGATTTTCAAATCATTGCATTGCCTGAGAAAACGCACTAATCTTTCGTCGCTCTTGCGTAACGCTTTGAGCGTAAATGATCACAAGTTCGATCGAATGACGAATCAAAAAGTCAATCTTCTTCTGATATCGATGACACAACAGACACAAATCTAGATTATCTTCATAATGTTTCAAAGTTTCGACGTCAGTGATAAAATCTAAGTTGAATATATCACATCTTGCTAGTAGCTTGATGATCGAATTTGTTAGGGGCCAGCATAGAGCGAGTCATATGGGTGTAATGTAACGAGTATATAAATGCTAAGGAAGGAAAGTATCTAGAAGGGAAGAGCCGGCTATCTATATGACTCAGGAGAACATAAGCTAACCCTGAATAGGGTTGGCCTCGGAACAACCCTATAGCCTAGCGGCGAGCGGCCGGCGATAGTCATCAACATAGCCACCAACATAGCTACCAACATAGGTGCGTAGCTAGGATCGTAACAATCTGCTTCATTCTGTGATCAACGATTTCTTATCTGAACAAATATCTCTCGCGTCGTTTTCGATAGTCTTCGTCGAAGAAGTGTTTAGCTGAAAGATGAACGAAATATTGAACTCTTGAATAAAGAACTCTCAGCTAGAGTATTTAATTAAGTGAACTGAGATAGAAGAAAACAGTTGAGTAAAGTTTGCGAATGTGATGAATATCATCAAAGTCATGAACGTCTATCACGCCCGAAATTTCGATCGTTCGAGTAAGAATTCATGAATTGCTTACGTGCAAGAAAGCAGCGACTCTGAATATGAATCAGAGAATTAAAAGTCTCGCAGAAGCTTCGACTTCAAAAAGAGAAATCTATTGTCACGATTTTAGCATGTGTTACTTGAAAGATGTTGGGAAAAGAGATGTTAGATCACTTAGATAATGTTGAACAATATTATAGATGATGATAGACGTGAGATTATCAATGATGTTATGAGAACTCTTCGATACGAATGATACTCAGCGTTCATGAGATATAAGAATCTCTGAATGATCTCTTTCTTTTCTTTCTTCTTCGTGCAACGTCTTGTATCTAAAATCTAGTTATTAGAATTTCATTCTGGTTTCATTCAATTCTCAGTTCGTGACACTTCTTGAAGAGTTTGTTTCTTTTCAACGAAAGCATGATTGATGTTTCGTGAATCTTAACTTGCAAATTCATTAAAATGAAGACTATTGAAAGTAAATGAATAAATGATCAAGAAATTAAACTCTTTCTCGATTGAAGATCTTGACAATTCGTATGTCTTATCAGAATCAGACATCATACAATATATTTTATTGATAATGCAACAAGATAATGCAAACAATGAGAAAAGAAATAGATTCATTTGTTGCACGAAAGTCTTTCAAATATAATGACGTAATAAATTCAAAAATAGTAAATCTTGACATTTAACATCATTTTCGATTGCTTGACGAGTTGAATCAAGAACTTAAATCGAACTCTAACTCGAGATCAATATCAAGTCAAATCAGAAGATTGATATTGAGTAATTGAGTTGAGTCAGAAGATTGATATCAAGTAATCGAGTCAAGTCAGAATGTAGATATGAAAACTTAACTTGATGATCAGTCTAATGAAGAACTGTATCTGAGTGAAATTATTGAGAATAAATCATTCAACAATCATCTGTATCTTTTAAGAATTTATCTTTAATCTTTCAATAAATATTAATAGTTCTAGAAAGATGATCTCTTGCATATAAAACTTGCATTTGTTTATGTTTATTTGTAAATCAGTCTCTTGTAATCTTTATAAAATCAATCATTGTCATGATGTCAGATCATCAACTCAGTTTAGAACATAAATCATTCATATCTTAGATAATTTCAATTCATTGAACCTGTTTCGCAGTTCAATGAATCAAGTCATTAATCTAGTCATCGTCATCTTAATCTAGTCTCAGCAATTCTGTTTCAATCATTTCAGTCATGTGCGCGAACTTCTGCAATCTTAAGTCAATAAAACTATTGTTTAGCCTTTATTCTGCTCGATTCATGTATATAGAAGTTGAGCTCTCGTTCTTTTCTTTCACTCTTTGACTTTCATCTTGTACATTATTTAATGTATTGTCTTGTATCTAGATTCTATCAAGTCACTCAAGTTGATCATAATCAGCTTGAGTAGTAATAATAATATCATTCTTCTATATTGATAGTTTCTAGTCTAGTCTTTGACAATCATACATGTTACTTGTGCTTTTTCAGAGTCTTGCTGTAAATGATAATGTCATTTAAATAAATCTGACAAAACTGATGTAGATATTTAAACAACACATCATTCATATAATGTTGATAGAAAGCAAATTCATTGATTAAATATGTTAGGGGCCTGCCTAGAGCGGGTCAGATAGGGGTGTCATTTAACTAGAAGATAAATGCTAAGGAAGAAAGGTAGCTACGGGAAAGAAGCTGGCTACATATGTGTGTTCCTCAGCCGACGCTAG
>JAABUI010000219.1_pt1 | contig 68883 bp, 78 predicted proteins | sample 5559111 | NCBI WGS metagenome assembly JAABUI01 (sample SAMN10711870, study PRJNA513365) | rock metagenome | isolation source: Antarctica rocks | place: Antarctica: Victoria Land, Buttleship Promontory | reverse complement strand
TCTCGCGTCCAAATCGATCCCGGTGTTCGTTTTCAGCTGTCTCCAGGTGATTTTAGGCTCCGATCGTAACTGACGTAACAGTACCCTAGCTGCTCGAGGAGTAATTGATAAGAGCCTTCCTGATCTGGATTTATTAACTCCGGAGGGTGTTGTTTGAAGCCTTCCCAAAACGCTCCGAACGGTGCTTGGGGGAACATCCAAACTTCGTGCTATTTGGGTGGGTGTAAGGCCTAATTTAGCTTGTCCTGATATTTCACCTTTGGCGAGCAAAGAAAGCTCCTTTCTAGAAGTCTTGTTACCAGAAATTGAAGTTAACGGAGCCCTTCTGAGCATTGTGGATGCAGTTGAAGAAGATGAGTTGTTTTGAAGGTACGCGATTTAACATGTTTTCGCGATTTACGCGAAGACTTAGTGCGGGGTACTGTACCTACGTTATTTCGATCATCTATTCAGTTAGCTGTTGATTCAAAGTCTCTGCTTCGAAGCCTACCTTCTACGAAGCTACCTAAGTCAAGTCTCTGCTTCGAAGCCTGCCTTCTACGAAGCCACCTCATCTACGATCCGCCTTCGCCTTCGGTCGTACAACAAGGGTTACTAAGATCACACGGTTGATGCCCTGCCCTTGTTCTACACAAGCCCGAATCGTCTCTAATTCGAAGTCTACCTTCTACGAAGCCTTCTCATATATCTCGCTCTCATATACCTCGTCATTTAGCTATCGACCTACCGGCCAGTCATTACCTCAAACACGCCTTCTTTACCTCGTCATTTAGCTATCAACCTACTAGCTATATCTTCGCTTCTTGTCACTTTGCTCGGGTCGCATCTATAACTGCTAACTTCGCCTTCGCCTTCGCCTTCGCCTTCGTCATCACCTCGCTGTTACCATCGAAGGATCAGGTTGATGCTCAAGGGACGAGCATCAGATGGGTGGGGATGTATGTCGTGGGGTGGAGTTGCGCACCTCTAGGGTTCACGGAACCTTATTGGTCCGGGGATTCAGGCTACTACTATTCAAGTTCCATGGCTGTAGACCGCTGGGCTAGTATGACAGCACAGCCTCGCCTAGCCATTATAAGCACTAGAGTCAGTAGACGTCACTTCCAACTCCCAAGGTACGCCTTCTCCATCACTTTCCAGATCTCGTCCCTGATACCAAAAGAGCCGCCTGATCCTCTTAGGCGAGAGACCCTCGCGGTTGTTGTGAGCCCATTCTCTTTGTAGATTCCACCAGGTTTCGACACCAGATCTTTTTCGCTCGAGATGGAGCGCTTGCGTCCGCAGTGAGGCGAGCCGGTAGATCTCGGCGGGCATTGCGGGGTTCTTGGGAACTGGTCTGGTGGATTCTGTAGGTTTTACTGCTGGACGGGGAGATGGCGCGTCGGTCCGCGATGGAGGGTCTGGCTTCTGGTCTTCGTTGGTGTCGCCCTCGAAGGCAGCCGATGAGCATCTGACGCATTTGGTTGATAGAGATGGATTTGCAGTGCGTGCGTTGTACCCTTGAAAGCCGTCCGTTTGATGTATATCCTCGGTACCTTGGACTTTCGTGCCCTTGATCCCTCGTACTTCCTCCGCGCTCTGATCCGATACTTGAAGAGCCAAAGCGTTATCCTGAGTAGCGCTGGATCCGCCAGGTGCTGCACGCTTTCTAGGGCTGACGCTTCGTGAGCGGGATCCAGTGGCAAGAGCCATCATTGCGCATTTGTCTCCAGGAACCTCTTCAATCGTGATGCTGTCCCCGATGACGATTATCAATCGACGGGGCCGCTGGCATCGAAGGAATGGTCCAAGTAGGGGGAATATTACCCGAGCGAATGCTGCTAACAGGTATTCCGTGCTGAGCCCAGGTGAGGGCCGTAATGGGACGTTGTGGTAATATTCAGTCAGCTCTAGTGAAGAGCCAATTAGATGACAGACCAGGTGGAGCGACGGCTCCTCTTCGACTTCAAAGGAAGCATGTTTGGGTATGAAGACGAATTTGTGTTGGTCGAAGAGTCGGTGAACGTCTGCTCGAAGGAGCAGACAATTCGCGACGTCGTTGACAGAGGAATTCGACGTCACATCGCAACTGTATTGGCTCATGGCATTTCTATCAAACCAATCCTCCTCTTTCGCCGGGATCAAGTGTGCCACATCCGCTTCCTCTTGGAACCCCGTAAGCCGGCACACCTTGTCCCGACAATTGACAGCCGTACTGAGATCGGAGGCAGCATATGTTTTCGCAGGTGGCGCAGCTGCCGTCTCGACAAGGCCAGAATAAAGTGGAGGGAGATTGTCGTGAGGGAAAGGCCATGCGTTAAATGAGGGAATTAGTGGGTAGGGTTCGCCGTCTGATGAAGAATCCGAGCATGGACAGCTTGTCAGTATCGCTGCTCGTACTAGACCGTTCAAATGGGAGAGAACATACCATTCTCCAGAGGGAAGTGGAGATAGTAGTCACCGGGCGCAATAATCTGCATAGGAGCTTGGATGAGTGGTTGCCCAGTGCGGTCTTTCGTGAGATGGCCATCCCATCGATTACCGCAGAGAATGCCGCATGCGGTCAGGATAGTTGCGTAGTGCAGCCCGCCTAATGCAGAGTCCTGAGCTGGAAGTGACAAGATGACATTGGTAGGATCAGGATACCCCGGATGGAGCACTGATACGTGCGGCGTGCGCTGGTCGAGGCAGACAATTTGTCCGTCCGTCGGCGCCGCATGCGCGTAGGGAGCTCTGATAGGCATTGAAAATCACTGTTCATATGGGTGAGGCAGCTTGATTACGATGTATCTCGAGAGTCAGCTTGATCGGGAAAGCGACGCAAAGTAATCATAGGTTCGTACAGAGTATATTGCGCGCGGGGTTGAGCATTACAGTGTTGTCATAGAATAGGCAACGGACCGGGTCGCTCAAATTAAATCTGGGGAAATAAACATCGAACCCACGACTCAAGTCTAGGTATCCGTACAGAGGCATTGTCAAGCTTTCCAATCCACTTCAGGTTGAAGTTCCCGTCACTGGGTTGTATGAACGACGGCCATCGTACCATCACAATAACAATAACACATGAATCATAAATTCTTTGGAGCGGGGGGATGGCTGACTAAGACTGGGTCTCAACCGCGCCCCCCTGAAAAAGATCAACTGTTCAGAAATGATTACGATCACTGCAGACTCTGTACTGCAGAGAACTTGGTGCAACGAGGGCTTCGCGTACAGCGTGATCCAGTCGTCCATTACAGTCGTATCGGCTCAGCCAATCGGGTAATGAGGGACGCTGCTACCCGCGAGAGACTCCGACAGGAGAAAGGTGTAGCCCGAGGGCTGGTACATGCGCAGGATTGTAATAAATTAAATCTTGAGTTCTTGGCTGCATCTTAAATTTAAATCAAATTCGAGTCAAACTTATTCTAAATGATAATTTAACATTTTGACTGACTATTAACATTCAAGTTAAAGCATCAGTTTTAATGTTTGTTTTGATCAAGATTAATTCGAAAATTGAACTTAAATAGTGAATATTCAGATAATTACTTAACTTGACATTAATTCTATTAATCTTTTTTTTCCCATGAAAGTCTTTAATGTCTAATGATCAGTGAATATCAGAATAAACAATTCAATGCATTCAAGCTTGAATCTTCAACGTTCAAAACATTGAATGATGATTAGCAATTTCTTGTCATAGATATGATAGTTATTTTCAACGAGAATTATGATTTTACTACAGAAGACTATCGATTGTAGAACGTCTTCATCATTCAATTGTATTGAGATAGAATATCATCTTTGACGTAAGGCTAGAATAGAAGATCAATTCGGGGTGGGACAGCGGTTTAAACTCGACAGGCTTCAACGACAGGATTCCTTGCTCTGCGGACAATTGCAATGAATCATATTCGCATATAGATCATCTTCACGATCACATCAGAGACTCTTGAGTAGTGAACACGAGGCTTTTCGGCAAGCTAGTTGTCAAGCAGACGGTTTGTGTTCAATGCAATATTTATATATTTTGAAACGAGAGACAATTGATGCACGCTACAACGCTACGCACCAAGGCACTCGAGGTCATTGAACACTGAACAGGCGTTACATCGAGGCTGTAGTTACGTCCCGTTGCATCTTCTATTAACCAGCTTGGCACAAACAAGTTCCTCACCTGAGAACCCTTTTTGAAACTCACTTACAAAAGAGATCGTAACGGAAAGCAGCTGATGAAAATATTCCTTACAACAAATTCAGAGCCTCCGATGTTCAGGAAAAATTTCAACAAAAGGAATGAAACTTTCTTAGGGAAGACGCTTTTCAGTGGTTCAAATTCATCAGGAAAGACTTCCTCGAGGACAATATTATTCAGGATCGAAAAACCGAAATTAATAGGTTATTCGAAGACTCATTAAACTTCGAGCAGTCAATTCGAAGGACGGACGGCGACATGGATACAGAACGCACTGCAGAACGACGGCTGTTTTAGATTGGGCAGAAGGGGCCAGCCTCGAAGTATGCTGCAACCTTTCAGTAAATCGTCGCAGCGGCAGGTAGGGACGTCGATGCTCTCACAGCGCATTTCTATAGAGGACTGAAGGATACGGCAAAGGATGGGATAGCTCATGCGGATCGCCATTCAACTCTGTTTATACTTCGCTTGTTATAGTCATCATCGTTATAAGCAGGTGCAGTACTTGAATTGCTTTTCAAAAAGATTCAATGTCTTTACTTCTGTTTGACTCTCTACGCCATCGTTTTTAACTATGAGTTGCCGCTGGTCTTCTTGAATGGCTCTGTGGACTGCGCAATGGACGCTTCACCTTGCACGCCTTGTCTCCACTTGATCTGTGTGACACCGTCAAAGAGTGGTAGGATAATGACATCGATCCTTGGGTCCTCCACGAGGCCCTTGTTGAAAACCCTCAGTGCCTCCCCATTGGTCTCCCAGAACGGTCTCATCACACGATCGAGGTAAGGGTTGAAGTTTTTACCCATCGTCAGGCCGCGGGCGAAGACTGTTCGAGTTTTCTCAATCGCTGAACTTTAAAGAGTGAAGGAATATAGAAGATTCTTGGGCTTCGCACGCACCGTTGTCGCAGAATATTATACCCCGAGCGGAAAGAAGTTTCTTGTCAAGAATGATACTAATGTAGGTCGTATAGTTGACTTTGTCTGCGTCGAGGAAGATTATGTCAAATTGGCCATCCAACGACGTAAGCCTTTTACCCCAGATCAGTAAGGACAAGGAGACATCAGAGCCAGAGTGCATGTCAAAGCTCACGTTTCGGCCGCCGGCCCCTTGACCAGCTTGACTCGATCTTCTACTCCAGTCTTCTTGAAGATCTCGTTTGCAACCTTGATCATTTCATCGCTCAATTCCAGCGTCACAATCTCCGCCTGTGTCTCCTTGGTGCCTTCGTACCATGCAAGCGCAGAGAATCCGCTGTACGTGCCGACTTCCAGAACTACCGGAAAGAGGGAATGTCAGGTTTCTGTCTTGGGCAAGCAACGATGGGCCCAGAGTTGGCGCCATGTGGACGACGAACCTCTTTTTGGAGCGATCCATTGGGCCATCCAGATCATCCATTGGCCCTGCAAAGCTGATGACATCTTGTCCGCATCGACAAAGTTCTTCAGCGTGTAGTCCCAGTGTTGTTTGATATGCCGGGGAAGCACTATTCAATGCACAAATGAGCACAACACGGCTTGAAGACTCGAAGAGACAAGAACGACGAGCAGGTAGGTACCGTCTGAGTGCTCCTCGCAGTACTCCGACACTTGATCCGCAAGTTCGGGGGAAAAGGACAAGACACTGGCAAGCATGTTGATGGAATTTACCACAGAAAGTGTATTTGCGACGATGGAGATGTGTAGCTACAGACACCCCCACCACACGATATAGGGGGGTCGATGCCTACATATGTGAACTGCAGCCTCGATCTACAGATAAGACTGCAGCCTCGATCTACAGATAAGACTGATTATTGAAGGATTTTGAGTTCTGCTCTGCCATCTGCCTGTCCATTGGGACTTTCGGAGCCGACTCGAGGTACATGCATTGCAAGGCTGCATGTAGGCATTCTAGTTTGTCACTAACCAAGCATTGTCAGCATCGGAGGACGCTGCTCGACGCAGATTCAACCATCCTAGGCACTACTACTCAATCTGGCAGGTAGACCACTACCCAGGAAGATCAACCCTGCTTTCGTGCACCCGAAGTTCCAGCGCGCTCCGCTCTGCAAAGCCGCAAAAGTCGTACAGTATTGGGATATCGACGGGCTAGAGCAGTTTGGGGCCCCCACGTCTAGCACATATCGTGCAGTCTAACTAACAGCAACGCTGCCCGCGTGGGTTACCAGAAACGTCATGCCCATGGCGCTCACCAAGGAAGCGTATACATGTGTGGTTGGGGCCTAGTCTTTCTTGCGCCATTCAAAAAGCCCACCATTACTCCGTAGTATTTAATCACATCTTGCCCTCCACAGTAATGGCCATTCCACTGGCACAACCCCGCTTCGACCCGCGCTACGTCCGGCCTTTCTTGCTGAGCGAACCTGAGGTTGATGCCCGCATCTCTGCCCCTGGCCGCACCCTGCTCCGCGAATATGCCAAGATCCCCGACAAAGAGATCGCCGCCCATGTCGCTAACATTGTAGGAACACACCCCAACCAACTGCCCTTCGAGGACATCACCACCAGCTGACATACCATCAGCAAAGACGCGCATACGCTTTGTGTCCGTACCCATGCGTCGGACAACTGCGTTTCCTGATCCTAACCCTGTCCCAACATCACCTTTACCCAGAAATTGTCTCTCGCATACAGCAGGGACAAAGTTATGTCGACATCGGATGTTGCTTTGCGCAGGACATTCGGCAGCTCGCTCATGACGGGGCTCCCACGCAAAATTGCATAGGTATAGACATAGAGCAAGGGTTCTTTGCACTAAGCGAAGAACTCTTCCGCGACAAGGAACAGCTCGCGGCGCGCTTTCGCTCGGCAGACATCTTCCGTGAGGACGACGAGGTGTGGACAGCTCTTTACGATACAGCAGACATCGTACACGCATCGAGCTTCTTTCATTTGTTCGGGCTCGCGAAACAACGTGTCATCGCGCGTACGATTGCAAAGATTCTGAAGCTCAAGGCGGGTAGTATTGTGCTGGGACTTCAGCTTGCGGCAGTGGGCGAGGCTGAGGAGATCCCAGTCGTGAGTGAGGAGGAGCCAACGTTTTGCCATACTCAAGAGACAATGCAGGCGCTTTGGACTGGGGCTGGGGAGGAAGTGGGATTCAGGGGTAAGTTTGCTGTTGAGACGACGCCGAGACCGGTACCGGCAGGGATGAAGATTGGATTATTGGCCAACCCGAAGTTGCAGGAGGTTTTGTGGGCTGTCAAGGTTGTTCAATGAATTGGTGACCGTCTGCTAGTGTCGCATATTTGCCAGTAGGAATTTCTCACTTCTGTGAGTGATTCAATGGATGCTGAATTTTTCGAAACCGACGGAAGGGGCTTTGGCTGGTAGATCAGCAGGAAACGTCATATTGTATGACGATCTGTTTTTACTTCTCTCAATAACGCGTACCTGAAGTCCGGAAACACAAGAATATCATACGTCCCTTTCGGACTGTATCCTAAACTCCTTCTTCACCCTGATTCCACCTCCTTTCCCACTCCCGGCCCCTCCCAAACCCATGGCTTGCTCAATATCCTCATCATCACTAATATTCCCATCTCTGTCCACCCCACTAACAGGCTTCAGCACCGCTGTACTCGCGCTTGTCTCCCAGGAATGATTTATTGGCTGCAGTGGAACAGCATGATTTCCTTGATCGAATCTATGAAAGCTTCTTTTGGCGCCTGACGAAACGGTGCCGGGTGCGCTACCAAACCATTTTTGCCAAACGGGTTTGAGGATCAGGGAGGAGGCGACGATAATGGAGGTTGCGGGTTCAATGGAGGAGAAGATGTGCAGGAGGGTGATGCTGTCGGTGAAGTCTTCGAAGTTGATGAGGGTGGTGTACTTGGCTCGGAGGCCTGAGACGATGATTGAGCTTTGGTGAACTTGGTTAGCAATTTCGTTCCTGTCAGTCGACGACAAGAGTGCCGGGGATGAATTAACTCTGGGTTCTCTCCAGAGAGATAATGTAAAAATCAGAAGCGGCTTACATGATCCCGATGCTGAAAATCAAACCAAGGCCGATTCTGTTCGCCAATGGAATTTGCAGTTTCCAGATAACCGGTAACGGCAGAATCAGGATAAGACCGTCAGTGATGGCGTCAACGATGCCAACCACCAGATATCCCAGGTCACGGTTTGCGCAGTGTCCGCCAGGAATGGTAAGATCCCAGTTGTACGCGATTGGGACGCAGAAGGCCCAGGTCACGGTACCGGCAAGAATCCCCCAGCCTAAGACAAGTATCATCACGCATGTTGCCGCAATCCTTCCACTTTGGTAAGCTGGGGTTTGGGAGCGACATGCAATCCGTCTGCTTGACTAAAACCTACCGAAGGCTTCGGAGGACGAAGATCCGCTGATAGAGGAGGCAGATGCTGCATTTACTGCAGACTAGAACAGTGCCATAGCACACACCTTGACCGGCGAGTATCTTCATATGATATATCAGTGAAGGAAGCTGAGGAGTAGTGGCGTTGGTTATACTCGAAAATTTGTTTCCAGGTTTTCGGGAGATATCCTGCTTTGCGGGTGGCCGGCGCCGCCGAGGATCACGGCTGAGTGCTGGGTTTTAGCTATCACTCTACCGTGGCTTTCTGGTTGGTAAACTGACCAGTACACGTCAAGGACGCTTGAACACAGAAGGCCAACTATATAACGGCACGTCAGCCGATAACCTTTGCTCAAGAGTACATTCCTCGGGTGCACAATACCAGAGCAGCAAAGACCAGATAATCTTCCAAAAGAAAGGCCTTGCGCTTGAGATGACGGGCGTAGATGCGCAATAAGACTGCAATCGTAGAAACAATCACACACACAATCGTAACACCAAAGATCGATCTTGATCTTCCTGTGGAGAGAGCTATCGCTGGTGGATAGCGCTCGAAAATCGCCATGGCTGGGAAGTAGACGTGGAGGAGAGAGGGCTACATCGATAGATTGAATGTATCTTCAAAATCTGCAAGATATCGGCTGCTAGGACCCCGGAGACTCGGGAGGGAGGCACGGAGGGAGGGATCGATTGTTGGCAAAGCTCTGAGTAATGTGGATCGCCTGGAATCTACGGAAGTAAAGACACTTGAATGGTCCAACCACAAAGGGATCATCGTGTCAGCCTGTAGGGTGCTTACCGTCCAGGATTGCGAGGGCCGGAGCGTGGGACTGGGGGGTGTAAAGCAGAAGATGATAAGCCCAAATAACCTTGTGTGTGGGTGATAGGATCCCTCGAATTCTATCCCATGCATGAGCTGAAGCAGGGACGCTGACAGTGCATAAACTAGGCGTAAAAAGCGCAGCTTGCCTTCGTCCTGCACTTTACGAGTAGACTGATGCAACACATCCTAGTTGTGGCGTGGGAGCTGCATCTGGGGGAAAAGCTGGTGTTTGCGACCAACGGCTCACACTGTGACATGTTGATAAGACTGTCAATGCCAAGGCAAACACCGTGGACTGTTCTGATGCAATGACCCAATTCTGTATTGATTGTCTGCCTACGATTTGTGAATGAAACTAGAATATGCTGCAGAACGATCGCAATTACATCCACGAGGCTGGTCATGAAGCAATTACCCTGGTCCCGTAGGTCATACACCGTCGAACGTCCATATCTACAGGTAGGTATGTATGTTATTTGACTAATCCAAAGGCATGTAGGCGGCCAAGTAATGATCCAGAGGACCCGCTGGTCAGTGCTGAACCTACTTCATGACACATTGTGCTTGTCGAGACGAAACATGTGGTATTCATATACTGACCGTTGTATCATCCAATTAAGAACTGGCGAGCACGGAAGAAGCATCTTATCTTCTTCACCCTCTGTGTAGGCGGTTTCTCTGGCGTTGCCTCCGTCAGTGTTCACCAGCTCGCGTATGTCTTCTGGTTGTATCTCTCTCATCTTTCTGGATCCCAGGCTGACCCATCATCCTATGTAGATATATCAGACAGGCAAGCTATTATCATCGTGACCCTGTTGAGCTTTCGTACTCCATTTCGGCCGGCATCGCTGGTGTTGTTGCAGGCCCCCTTCTCTTCGTGCCCCTTACCTCCGTCTTCGGTCGATGTTCGCTGGTCTTCTGGTCGTTGGTGTGCACGCTGGCCTGCAACATCTGGGGCCCTCTAATGACCGGCCCGAACGACTACATCCCGTTCGTCATCTCACGACTCATGGCCGGCTTGTTCGGCTCCATACCCATTGTCCTTGCCTCGGGATATGTTATTGATATGTACTTCCTGCATCAGCGTGGAAAGGCGTTCACAGTGTTGGAGGTCTCGCTACTATCGGGATTCCTTGTGACGCCGGCATTAGGAGGATTCATCGCAGATTCAAGACCATGGCCGTACGTGTTTTGGTGGCTCGCGGCCGTGAATGGCTTTGCTGCATTGCTAGGTGGGTTGAAAGCGGACTCTGGAAAAACTGTATTGACAGTTTATGTAGCTTTTGCGGTTCTCGAAGAAACAAGCTTTGAGCGTGGGGAGACTCTAGAGCTACGGCCACAGCTAAACGGGTCATATCTCGCTCGCCGAGTCGCTTTGTTTCTTCCCGGCACTGCTGTCGTTCCTCGTACTACCGTGGGTCATATGGTGAGTTGGAGATTCATGCTTCGCTTTAATGAGTACTGATCACTATACCAAGATTCGGCGATACTTAAACCCCCTGTTAATTGGTCTTTCACCGGTAACAGTATTGGCCGGTACATTCGTAGTACCTATCCTCGGCTTTCTCATAGGGCTTGGAATTATGAGCTCCGTATTCCTCCAGACGCCCGTGAGAAAGGGTGGTTATGGCTTTACACCTCTTCAGAACGCGGCTTGTAAGCAACCGCTGCTATCCACTCACTGTCAACTCCCCAACTCATGTCGCTAACCTGCACTTAGTCAACACTTCCTGGTGGGTCGGCATAATAGCCTGCCAACTCTGCGGCTACTTTCTCAACGACCGCGTCCCGCTACGTATTGCACGTCGCACAGGCGTTTGGCACCCCGAGTACCGCCTTTACAACATTTTCCTTGTCGTCGCGGCCGCGCCAATCGGCCTGGGTATCTTCGGCGCGGGGTTACAGTACCATCTTCACTACATGGTGCTTGCTCTCGGTGCTTTTCTCATCATGTTTGCCGGCACCTACAGCACGCCCATCACGGTCAATTATGTGACTGAATGCTTCCCAGAGCTATCTCTTGAAGTGTCTGTCATCATGAGTGTATATAGACAGGTTCTCGGACTGAGCTTGCCGTTTTTTGTGATACCTTGGAGGGCGAGGGTTGGATCTGGCTGGTGAGTTTGTATCGACTCCTTTTGCTCAGCTCTCACAAATTCTCAAAGTTTGAATCCTCTTTCACGATAAGACTTGACAATTGGAACAGGCTCTTTGGCACCATGGCCTTCATCTGTGTCTTCGTGTCGCTCCTTATGGGCCTTCTTATAATGAAAGGTCGAACTCTGCGGAAATATAACCTGATCGATGGTAAGACGGAAGATGGAGTCCAGATGTTCGTTCCAAAAAGAGGCTCAGAGGCTTACGATGTGCACAAGATGTCATCTAAAGTGGCTCTATAATTTGGCTCTTCATGATATCGCTTGTATATGTAAAGTTGCCGAGACACACATACTTCTACACAAAGAAGTACAAACAAACCACTCTGCGCAGCTGGTTATTGTATAGCTATACCTAATAAGTCATCTCACTGTATTGATTATATTGTTGAAGGACCAACCAAAGCCGCACGCCTGCTACTCGCAGCGATACGTCTCTACTGTAGCATCGATGTTCCCTAATTGTCTGACGAGCAGGCAAGCAGTCCCTCGGAGTTTTGAGCCTTCCTAGAGCTCCTACGGCCAGCTCAACCAGCTGGGCCAAATCACTTTTCTCGAGCCGGTTCCCTAGTTGCAGATGCGAAGTCGACAACAAAATATTTAAAACTCACATGAAGGTCGAGTGTCTTTCTAAATTACGATAAGATACGTTAATCCAGAATGAGTTATTAAATGAGAACTCTGCGGTAAAATCCCAAACGGTCGGCTGTTCTAAGAAGTTGGAGCTAAGATTTATCAGTACCTTGCCTTGAGCTCCCTCGCACTTTCTCCTGCCGCCAACTCAGGATGAAGGACTTCCAATTCACTTGCCGCGAGTTCACCACGCTTGTGCCCTGCAGCTAGTTCTTTAGGACCAGGAAGCTCCTGTCGCATCTCTTTGCATCGCCCGACCTAGACGCTCTTCGCACTAACATGTAACCGTTGTTTCTCGAGCGCAGCCACCATACTAGAAACCCTAGAGCCGCGAGTAGAGAAAGCCCAACTGCAACGGCTATAGCGGCAATGGCCCCAGTAGACAAGCCGCTATGCGATGCGGTTGGTGGCGAGGCTCTCGAAGACGTAGAGGCTGTTGAAGACGCAGCCCCGAAAGTGACTGTGCTTGGGGGAATAGTAGAGGACGATAATGTCGGTATTGATGCGGCGGCACCTTTGAAATCTCCTTCCTTCCATCTGACCTGCAAAGGGTCGGCAATGAGATAAAGTTTTTGGTTGTAACGCTCAAGATGTTTTGGTTGGAGAGATTCTCAACAACGAAAGCGGTGGTGATGGTGACGCTATTGGTGTCCTGACAGCCCACATTGTATGCCAGGCACGATTCTGTTGGCTTTGAGGTGTCTGTGTAGAAATCCGTGCCAGGGCAATAGCAGTTACTTTTGTCTAACCAGCTGCTGCCACCAATACACTGTGTACATTATATTGTAGTTACCCTGGGCAGCACCAAGCAGTTGTTTCACTGGATGGGGACTTGGTGGATTTGGCAGCAGAGCATGTCTTGTAGTTGTGTGGGCATACAGCGAAGCTGTGGTACATCGAGTACCATGCCCGAGGAGTAGAATACGGCTTCTGGTAGGGACAGCAGATGGATAGTGCATAACCTTGGGTTAAACAGGACCAAGGTAGGCCAATGCCGGCTATATTCGTGGCATAAAGATTGTCGACACATTCTGGTAGAAGGGTAAGAGGGGGTAGTCATAGGCCCCAAGTCGGTTAAGGGCGTGATGGTCGGGTCGACAGACCATGCTGTAGTTGCCATGGACAATCTTCATAGAAATTGCGGATAAGGTTAGCTGATGTCCCAGTTTCAGTTGAGGTGGCTGCGAGCTTTCCGATTAGTTTGTACCGGCAGACTACTTCCCAGGAGATCAGAGGATGAGGAATCTCAATTTGGGTTCGAGATACTGCGCGCAATTCAAGAGAATAGAGTAGGGAGAAGGAAACTGTGATTTTCTGAAGCCTGTCTCGGAGCGTTGCCATCGCATTGATCCCTCTCTTTTACGGGCTTAGCGATTGTTTCGTGCCGGTACTTTCCAGCTTATAGGCAGCTTGAAACCCGATCACCGGTATCGATATTCCCATGACGACGCTATTCTTGACCCTCTCACTCACTCGAAGCCATAATGGTTAGTTGAACTTGTACACAGTAATACAGTAACAATGCAGGCTGCCCACTGGAGGCACACGGCTCTGAAAGAACTGATGTAGCTCGGCTGACCATGCAAAATGTCCGGAGCTAAAAACCAAGCTAACGCCTGAGCTTAATACATAGATTTCATGATCGAATGAATCTTTACACCTGTAAGTTACAGGTGTAACTACTTCATCATCAATATTAGCGTATGCAGAAAGCTATGGATTCCTTGGCATCGCAATTGTCGCGCCCCCCCCAAATTTACTATTGAATCCAGACATTCTTGACATTCTCAAACCTTCAACGCTTTATTGGAAAATCAATAGAAAAATCAAACCGGTAAATTTGAAGCTGTTCAACCCTTTCACAGTGCTGACATCCTTTTAGCCCCCCCGACCCCCGAAGCCATCATGCCGTCGTCACGCCGAAGTCAGAAACTACCTCTAGAGGATCCACTCATCCCCTCAAGCATCTCATCAACGAAGAAACCTTCTGGCAAAGCCAAAGCAGACGCTGCTCGCAAAGCCAAAGCAGACGTCGCTGCTAGGATCATTGTAGAGGCTGCTGCCAAAGCAAACACTGCAGACGCTGCTGTCAAAGCCAATTGCCCTCGCAATTTCAAGGAACAGATCATTGATAGTTTCAAAGCAGCGAAGAAAGCCTCGTCGTTGAACCAGCCTTCACGAATATCGATACAGATTAGATAGTCATCGATTGTATACATCGGAAGAACGCTTCAGGAATGCTCTCTCTTTCTAGAGGCTTGATAGCGAGCTGGCTCACCAACTGGTGCATAGGCTTAATGACGTCATCTCGTAGTCTCGTTGAACAGAGTCTCATCGACGAAGACAAGCTGTTCAGCCGTCAGCTGCAACAGGTCGGCAACTCAGTTTAATCGCAGCTCATCGTTCTGTCTGATGTTCACACGCTGTCTCTTTTTATTGCTTCAGTGTCTCTTCTTCAGAATTCTCGATATCGTGAACTGATGAACATGTATACTTCACTCTTCTCATAGAAATCACATCATCTCTTTCTGCATGACTCATGACTGTTGCTTCAGATATGTAATTAGAGAGTCTTCAGCTGCTGAAAAAATCTTTCGAAAAACGCTTTTCGAACGAAACTGAGATCTAAAAAAAGAGTCATACATGAAGAGATTCTCTTGCATAGTATAAACGATGTTACGATGATAGTGGATCTCTTCGATGATGACGAAAAGAGATTCAATGTAAAAGCAGAAGATGTAGTATCTTCGAGCGAAGAATCAAAGTCAGTGAATCTGTCATAGCTAAAAGAATGTCAGCTGTGAAAGATTTGAACAGCTTCAAATTTATCGATTTGATTTTTCTATTGATTTTTCAATAAAGCGTTGAAGATTTGAGAATGTCAAGAATGTCTGAATTTAATAGTAAATTTGAGGGAAGGCGCGACAATTGCGATGTCAAGAAATTCATAACTTTCTGCATATGCTAATACATAATCACTTCTTATCATTGATTAATCAATCATCAATCACTAATCAATCACTAATTAATATGTCTTCAATCAAATCAATTAATATCTCATTTATGTGATTAGCAACAAGATTTATCTGTACATGATGTTGACTACAAATCTTTTGATTCTATTCTATGTTTGAATAAAAGTCAGAAGAGTCAAAAGATCTCAATTCGACGCAGTTTGAATGATGTTAGAACGTTGCGTGATCATGAAAGCTGTCATGCAGAGTTTTCATCTACGCGACAACATTCTTTCTAACAGTCACAACTGATCTACGAAGAAGACTAATGACATGTCGAAGTCAGTAAGAGATGAAAAGATACTACTAGTAGAAAAGTCAATTCAGATGATGAGTCTGAGATTGTGACTACAAGTGATCGAAGAATTGATGACTCGTTAACTGCGTTGATATACTGAAACGTCTTCATCACATCGACAGTGTCGTTGAGTAATTGATGAAAAGATATCAGATAGAATAGTCGATTCAGATGAGAAGTCTTGAGTTAATACTACATGTGATCGAAGAAGTAGTGACTCGTCGATCATGCTGATATACTGAAGAGACTTGAGCTCATCTTCTTTACTTAACGTCAAGTCATGCATCTATCTACGTGAGAAATCGAGAGCACATAAGAACGATCAGAACGCATTCTCTACTATCGATCAGAGCTAAGCATCGAACGATTGCGATCGCACGTCTATATCAACAATTCATTCAACGTCTACGTGACACAAGTCAATTCAAGAGCAGAATAGAGTTACTCAATACAATCGCACTCTATTTTCTCATCGTACACGTCTCTCTTTCATCACATATTTCTTTGCTCAATGAATGACAATCATTGAGCAAGAGAACACAGTCTCTACGTTACAATCACGAGCATCACGAATGTAAAGAAAACGTCTTTCGTCTTCGAATCGAGAATCGAATCGAAACATCGTTGTATAGAATATCGTCAATGAAGAGCAGAGCAAAGATGATGCATTACAACAAACAACACAGACACTCATTAAGAGTTTACTCGAGCGTCACGCGCTGAATGAAAGCTATAGATTCATTATTTGATACATTGTCTCAAATTCATTGTTTCGACGACGCGAAGTCGTCGTGTAGTCGACGAGCGATTTTCTCCCCCAGAGGGTTTTGTCCGTTCGATACACATAGCATAGTTTCCCTCATGAGTCGAACTTAAATCGATGTCACAAAAGTGTATGAATTCAAATCAAATCAAATCAAATCAAATCAAATCAAATCTCATTTATGTGAGATTGATTCAGAATTAATCTAGTAGATAAATCTGAATTGTTGTTGCCGCGTCGACATTACAGAAAGGCGGCTCGCAAAAATGATGTTGCTAAAAGAGTTCTCAGCAACTTCGTGAGCTGATAGTCGATTCGAGGCTGGTTTCACAAGGTCAGAAGCCACATTAGCATCTTGAATTGAATCTTGCTTGAAATATTTTGCCTAAGGTAAAATCTTGAAATCGCCCATCTACTCGCTCATCTACTCGCCCACCTACTCGTTCATCTACTCGCCCACCTACTCGCCCACCTACTTGTTCACCTACTCGCTCACCTACTTGCTCAATTATTCGCTTCATGATCTATCTCATGACCTACCTCATGACCTACTTCATGGCCTACTTCATGGCCTACTTCATGGTCTATTTCATGGCCTACTTCATGACCTACTTCATGGTCTACTTCATAGTATGCTTCATACATGCTTCATAGCACATGTTAATTAGCTCAATAGAAAGCACCCTTCATGGCTCGATACCAAACTCCCTATCGAGCTCTCTATCGAATACTCTACATCATTGCATTTGCGCATTTTGCATTTGCTCATTGTCATTTCGCATTTCGCATTTTGCATTGTGCATTACCTTTGCGCATTATCTTTGCGCGGAAAACAAGAGAAAATACTGTCTATTTATTCCTATTTAAAATCTTGCCGGGTCGGGTCGGGAATCCGGATCAATACTCGATACCAACATGTGACCCGGCCCGAATACTCGATACCAACATCGTGACCCGGCTCGAATACTTGATACCAAAATTCTGACCCGAATCGGGTCTTGGCGGGCCGGGAACCCGGCCCGAGCTCGATGACCCGGCCCGACGCGGCCAGTCTAGTCATTAGGGTAGATAGGCATGTAGATATATTGGGTGAACTATCTAGTAGGTACCTAGGTAGGAACTGCGGAGGAAGGAAGAAGTGGGAAGAAGGTAAATACCCTGAATCCCCTGGAACCCTAGCGCCGGATGTGGGCGGAGATTACTAACCATAGGGGTAACAGTACGTACGTGGTACGTACTGTTCCCTGTGTCCAACACTGACCGCTAATAGAATCCCCGAGATCTCATAGCTGAAGCCTTGCGTTGGCACTTCGCGCAGCCGAAGAAAGTGGTGAATTATTCGACCTCGAAAACGGCTGTGTATGGGGACTCGTGCATAGGTTCCCTCAGAAGATGAGTTCAGGCGATATGTCTGACGCCGTGGATAATCCCCACTTGTGCTCCAGCCCAAAGTGTTGAAATCCACTTGCTGTTGTGGACCCTTCGCTTCGCCGTGTGATGCTGCGTTTAGCTCCTGATGATAATCTACTGGCGGGCGAAGGATGGGAGAGCGTCTTGCGTCCTGCGTGATGACGACTGAAAACAGTGGAACAAGATAAATGAAGACCGCCTCGAAAGGCTCACTATTTAATAAGCTGTCTTCTCCTACCCACTTTCCAATCTACATTTCAATACGGTGCGTGTCTTGTCAATACCTTCACCATGCCTTCTTTAACATCAATTGCCGAAGACATTCTGGCAAATGCTAAGCGTCTCGATGCTCATCTCTCTTACAAGACTGTGGCACCCACGTCTTTCGACCACGACAGTCTTGTGGATCTACCACATGACATGGAGTCCGTGCGAAACGCTTTGATCGACTCAACACATACTTTGAAGCAGCTGGCCCAAGGTCCTGTAGGGCGTACGGTGGAAACTCTGTTCACTGTAGGCTCTTGCGGCTTCAAGCGAAAATGTAGTCTCTACTAACATGTAAGCAGTGGACTGATGTCCTATGTCTCCGCGCAATCTACACTTTCAAGCTCACTCACGCTGTACCCATCGAAGGGTCGGCCACATACCAAGAGATCGCCCAAGCCAGTGGCATCTCGGAGTCTCTCGTGCGTCGTTTCCTCCGCCATGCAATGGCGAACCGTATTTTCGCAGAGGTCTCTCCTGGCCGTGTACGTCACACGGCGACCTCGAGGATGCTTGTAAAGGATCCGGATTTCTTTGATGCTGTTGGCCTGGAGACTGCAGAGCTTGCCCCGGCAGCCGGCAAATTCATCGAAGCATTGACAAAGTACGGCGATTCTGGCGAGCAGACCGAAACAGCTTTCAGTCTGGAGAACGACACCACATTGTCCATCTTTCAGTACCTAAGTCAGCGCCCTGAGCGAGCACGGCGATTTGGTGCTGGCATGCAGTTTTTCACCAAGAGCGAGGGATGGGATTTGAAACATCTTGCTTCAGGCTTTGATTGGGCTTCCATTGACCGCCCTGGCGCCACAGTGGTGGACATGGGTGGAGGCCACGGCTCAGTATCGCAATTCCTGGCCAAAACTACACGGCACGTGAAATTCATTGTGCAGGATCTCCCGAGTACGGTTGAACAAGCGCGTGTCTCGCTGCCTTCTGAATTTGAAGGACGAGTCGAGTTTATGGGCCATGATTTTTTTACGGAACAAACACTCCAAGGGCCAGAAGTCTTTCTCTTTCGATGGATCATGCATAATTGGAGCGACCGCTACTGCGTCAAGATCCTACAGAATCTAATTCCGGCAATAAAAGATGGAAGCAGGGTACTTTTCTACGAGTACGTTTTGAAAGATGAGGCGGAAACGAAGATAACTGAAAAGATAGGATTGTAAGTCTTTGATAACGCTGGTTCTGTGGGGTGTTGACCTAGGCTGATTGTGATCCCCCACAGAGACTTGGACATGGTGATGGCAGCTTGCTTCAACAGTGCCGAGCGAACCAAAGATGACTGGCTTAAATTGTTAAGCATGGTCGACGAGAGGCTTGTTTTTCGCAGTATAACCCGGCCCGAGGGTAGTACAATGAGCATCGTCGAGGCTGTGTGGCATTCGTCCTAAGAGTAATGATTACCATGTTTCAGGGATGCTGGAGAGCGTCATTTACGTTCATTGTCGCCGGCTTGAAGCTATCTACAGTACTCAATCACCGTCAATACGACGCTTTATATACCTCTAGACTGCCTGTTCCAGTCGATAGATTTGGATTTCGTCTGTTTTTTCGCTTCTTCTTTGGTGAAAACGCTCAACCTTTCAGACCCATTGTTGAAATGAGATGCTTAGGCCTATTTGGGGACTAGTTTGAGACTAGTAGGATCATGTGATCCCCTTGTATTTAGGCGAATCTTTCGCTCCATAGAACGAACACACTTACACCTATCGCTGCTTCAACACCCATTCCCTGCAAGGACGATATCTTAGAATTCTCCAAATCCTTTGAGCCCAGACAACATTCTTTCGCAAGTGTTCTAGCGTCTAGCTACCGTCTCCCAAACGTCGAAATGGGTGTCAGAGAGATCCAGCATCACCGAATCTCATTTTCTTTCAATATCTATGTAGTTGATAACCTATATACTATGAAACGAAACGGCTCACTTAATTCCCGGGGAAATAACACCATAGTGTCTATTTACGAGCGAGTTAAGCTTTTCTCGTCATGCAAAGGCTTTGATTACCCTTCACTTTCTCAAATGCGTGCTTTGCCAGAGGCGTCTCGTGTCGTTGCAATCTTGTAGCCAAAGAGCCTTTGAATCACTGGGAGTCACGACGGCTGCAGGTGCCGACAACACCGAGGTTGCCCTCTATCGTGGACCAGATCGTAATAGGTATGTGTTCTCAAGTGGTGTCCACAAAAGTATAGGCATTGGTGTGGCCACGGATGATGCTACTCTAATATCGGAAGGCTTTATTCGGTCGCGGTTTCGCGTGCAAGACAGTTGGCAGAGGACTTACAACGTACCAAGTAAGAACAATGCACTGAGGACGATCTTTCGCCCGGTGGACTGTTTCAAGCGCGTCTTTGGGGTATCGGTAGTACTGGAATGCCCAAGTCGATAATGCTGTTCGACACATATCCGCGAGAAACGAGCTTAGTGGGGGCTACGGATAAGTCTCTGTCAGCCGTGCTCGATAATGAAAGCAGATATCATTCTATGTAGTATCAAGTACGTACCCCAGCCGGCGTTGTGTGTAGGCTGTGTTGCACCCATCATTACTTTGCAGCATGGTGCCTTTGACTCTTCTATTGTGATCTGGACCATCTCTTCTCTTGAAAACCCGCTCGAATTCCGAGTCTGAATGAGTTGTGCTGGTCTTTCATCATATCCTTGAACATCAACTTTCATCTTGCTTTCGCATCATCGCATGTCCAGTGTGGCTTGGACTTCGAGGCAACCTCACTTATACACTTGGTTGTACTTCCGTACCAATGCCCTGTTCCTGTCTGTCGCGTCTCTTCAAAAGAGCCGCAGTTTCATTCAATGGTTTCATCAGTCTTACTGGACTCTACCTTTCTTTCACTCTCCTCAAAGATGTAGCGCTCCGGTAGCTTGTGAAGCAATGCTTCTTGCGAGCCACGAACAAGATGATGTTTGAAACAACTCGCTGACCCGTTCTCAACGCAGCCACACACCAATAATCATATATCGAGATGTTGTTCTCCAACATTTCTCTAGAGATAAGCATCTCCCACAACAGCTGAGCCCACACTTTCTACCTTTCAATACCCATTTGCCTACTAATGTTGTAGACGACTGCTTTGCAGATCGGCCATCGCTGGAGAAAGGGTAACATCTTCTTGGTCACCATCTAGTTATCACAGACAGTACAATCTCAACGCCATATTCAGGGCTCAATGAAGTAAGCCGGCATGTCACATATCCTCTCCGCGGTCCTACTACTTGCAAGCTTTAGTATAGGAGCCGGCGCATCAGACCCCATTCACGGCGATGGCGTCTCTATTGTTGGCGGCAGTACCAAGTTGGTCACTCGATCGACAGTGCCAATTATACTCTCGTATGTGCTTCTGACGACCCCGGCTTGATGCTCTGACTAACAATAGCTTTCACGACCTGGGGACTTCAACATAACCGTTACCGATATATCAGGCCATAGTGACGGGATACAGTCCCGAGAACCGAATCAAGCCCACGGTGCCCCATCAAATCACAAACGCGATGTCAGCCGCGCTATTGACACGTGCCCACCCGGAGTCCCTCACTTCATCCGCTCCACATGCGATCACACCAGTGGAAGCCTGAACCTCAAATCCTACAAATTGACATGCAGCTCCTTCGACCCAGGCGCCATCGTTACCCGCCTTATAGCTTTCCCCGACCCCATTACCCCCGGTTCCTGCGGCCCGAATGAGTTCTGCTTCCAAAACAACCATAACCAAAACGCTCCCGTCGCTCACTGCGTCAGCCAGACAAACATGATCACCCTTGTTGCAGCAGGCGCCTCTCCATCTGGAGCCAGGCAAGTGAGCTTGGATATCACCGGCCCGGCGCACAATCTCCTTGGGAACACGATTGAAGTTGTCATTAGCACCCCGGATGCACGTACAGTCGTCAAGATGGATAGCATATCCGTGACGGCGCTGGCAATGGATAAGATCAATGGACAGGAGAGCTACAAGGCGCAGGTTGGGGGTACAAACTCTTGTCAGGGTTGCTCAAGTATCGAGCTTCTGATGGTGCCGCAGCGGACAGCAAAACTGAGGTGGGATTTCAGTTTTCACGGGGTTGCTGCCGGGGCATCAATGTCTGTCATTTATTGGGCGACGACTTAGATGTGAGGGGTGAGAGCAATGTCGGGCAGATTCCTGGATATGAAAACGGTGCAGAATTGTGATGCCCTGCTGGTCTCATGGTATCGTTGATTGCGAAACCTGTATCGTTTTTTAGAATTTGCCGAGAGCCCCATCAAATTTAGTGGCGAATCTCCTAAAAGTGCAAAATAAGAACCAGAGTTGTAAAATCAACCCCACTGCCCCCCCAGTGCTTCATATGTAGTATATTCAGTGCCCCATGTGTGGTCTATCCAGTGCTTCATATGCGGCCTATCCAGTGCCCCTTATGTGACCTACCCAGTGCTCCATATGTAGTATATCCGATGCTCCATATGTGACCTACCTAGTTCTCCATATGTGACCTACCCAGTGCTTCATATGCGGCCTATCCAGTGCTTCATATGTAGAGATTCGCCACTAAATTTGATGGGGCTCTCGGCAAATTCTAAAAAACGATACAATCAACGATAGAATACTATCTATAATAGTCAACCACCACAACAACAACATCATCGACCCCGTTATGCACTCACCCACCTGACGATTAACATGCTACTAAAGTTTTTACTGACAATTACCTCGTATGTTTATATACCTAGACATGCCAATCGACTTGTACATACTACATGTACACTCACCCTTCCCCAGTTTGAATGTAAATTCATTCCATCTTCGCACTAAACAGCGACAGCAAAACTTGCAGGATTTGATACAAAATCTGGGGATGCTCATAAACGCTCTTATATATGGATTTCTCATAGAACACGAGTTAAAGTGGGCACGAAAAAAATAATAGCGTTTTGGAAGAGTCGACATTGTTCAGGCGCGGAAAAAATTCCCCGGTTGCATCTCATCGGCAGGATCAGTGGCTGAGCTGAACGTCCCGGGGCGCAGCGGCAGGATGCGAACCGCAGCATAAATCCTTGCAGAAATCCTTCGAGACTCACCATGTCGTGAACTTTGTAGGCTTTCCAACGCCAACTTCCTATTTCCTTCAATTTGTTGTCGATACCCTCTCCTTCTACTTTCCTTTCCTTTCCCCTTTCCGAACCAAAAAAAATGTCTTTCAACTTGGACCGCGCGATCAGATGGAGTTTCCGCATATCTCAATGCACCCTGCTACTAGCCTTGATGCTCGGCACAGCTTCCATCGCAGCAATTCCGGAACTCAGGTGGGAAGGGCCGGTGTTTATGTATGTTACCACCGCATCATCTCTCTATCTAGAGTAGAATATTTGACTGAAACCCTAGTGCGTGGCTCCTGCTCGAGTCTCTAAGCGCCGGGATTCTATTCGCGACCTTCGTTGAGGTTATCTTCGCCGCCCAATATCAGCTTCAGGCGCGGGGATATGCAATTTTCCAGGGCGTAAAGGTTTTGCTTTGGACGGCCATCGTTGCGATATGCGTTGCTGCGGCGAGCGCGGAAACAAGAGGATGGGAAGGGGCGTTGGTGGTGTTGTTGATCGGGGTTTTGGTGCTGTAAGTGCTGTGATGCGTCTAGTGTGGGGAGGGTTATGCTGATGATGCTGATGGGGTACAGAGCGCTTTTTGCTGGGAGTCTGGTGTATGCGTTGGTGGTGCTTCGGGGGGAACAGCCTGTGCCTGAAGAGGACGAGGCTGCACCTTTGCTGGCAGATAGTGAGAGTGATTAAATGATGGAACATCTATGCAGTTCTTACCGGATGGGCTGGAACCTACATTTCTTATACATCGCTTTTCAAATCGTATGAATGTGCGCTGGAAAAGTCTGTGCCTGGAGGGTTGAGCACTTCTCATACTACATATCGAGTCTTGAGCTTCATTCCAGTCTTCTTGTCATCACCTTTAGAGATCGTGCTGCATGGACTTAGTTTCAAAGAGCTGAGACCGATCAGTAGGATTTGATGGACGGACTCAAGGGAGCTTCGAAGCGACGCCGAGAGTATACTGAAAGATTCGAAAAACACATTGGATGATGTGGTCGGGGTCCATTACATTGCTTAAAGCTAAATGAAAGAAAAGAGGAGAGGAGAGGAGTCGGAATCGATCAAAAGAGGAAGCAAGGGAGTCCTAGACGCTTTTCGCAAATACTTCGTCATTGGATTTGGAATTGAGTGTGGTAAAAGCAGATCTTGAACACCTCTCCTTGGAGGACTCCGAGGCTTGTCTGTTATACCTGTTTCAACCCCCTCGCCCTATACCGCAGCTCTTAGGTGTTAGCGGTTGACCATACGCAACATCCAGTGAGAAGCTTTGTCTAGGTATATTTAAAGTTTGTAAAGCTATTGACGATTGATGGATTGCTGGCGAGTATGGTTGAGATGGAGAGTTTAGCTGGACTCGACAATTCTCCCAGCTCCCCATCGTCACGAGCATCAATGTTGCCTCTCTCCATCCAGTCTTCAAGATCTATTGCAACCCCGTCGTCCCAAACGCCGCAAACCTCATCCCCCCACCGGGTCCATACCGATTCCTTCCCGCCCCAATATACCTCGTCCTCTTGATTCTCTCTGCAATCGCTGCCACACAATATACCACTTGCTCCAACGCCTCCCTCTTCCCCTGTAGTGATTGAGATTTGGAGTGTGCCGAATTCTGATTCGTTGGCGGGGTTGAAGGACCGGGGGACGGTCCATGTCTCGGAGGCGATGGCGGGCGCGGGAGTAGTTGTAGCGGGCTAAGATTTCGCCTTTTCGGTTGGAGAGGGACCAGATATCTTTCTGCGGTGAAGGGTCCACACGCACTGAACCTCATCCACCATAGTGATATACCTCTGCGTCTGCGCGCTCTCCAAGCTCAGCCCTTGCTCTTGCTTGATTTGGTATGCGTGATAGTGGTGCTGGAGTTGTAACTTTTGAGGAGGTATGTTGCGATCGTGGTAGGTTTTGCGGTTTGGGAGGAAATGGGGGAGAGGTGGATGAATACGTCTGGTTTGCGGGAGATCAAGCCGCGGGTTCGGTTGGAGATGATGGTGTAGGTTGATAGGTGAACGGTGGGAGATGGGGTGGCGGGGGCAGGCGAGAGAGTTTTGGGTGGTGGAGGTGGTTTGGTGAAGGTAGTAGGTTTGAAGGAAAGGGAGGGGGCGGAGGACTTGGTTCGAGAGGCTGTGTTCGGTGGCTTCTAGGCAAGCAGGAGCAAATTGCGAATTGCTGATGAGATTCGAAGAGCTCTGCGCGGTGTCCTCTAGAGGAGAGGAATCGGTGACATCTATATACTCGGACATTTTTCCGTCCCTAATACCACTCAAAGAGCTCTTTTCAGTAGTCCATAACCAGGCGTACAATGACAGAAGACTTCTCCATTGCGACTGAAATATGTCGCCAATTATAGGGTAATCTTTAAGGAGGTCATCGATAACAACAAGCAGTCGCTTCGGTTCTGGACGGAAAGCCATCGTATACGATATGTACTCGTACTCGGCCAGCTGAAGATGGCCGAAAGGATGTTGTTATTGATCCGGAGTCAATTCGCCACCATCCCATCGCCAACAAGTCGATACGGTATGAGATCGAAATGGAAATGGAAATCAGGAGTATCGGGTAGGTAACGGGAATAAATTTGCTAGATTTGTACGCACTCTGCTATTGTGAAACCCTATGAACCACTTTTTAAAAAAACGTAATCGTCATCCACGTCGTTTACATAGACCCACTCAACCTGATATCCCTCGAACTAGCACCAACCATGACCTTGAACTCTCCCTCAGGAACAAGCCAGCTCTGCGATGCCGAATCCCAGTAAGAAATATCCTTTCGGCGGATCGAAAAGGTAACCTTTCTGCTAGCACCGGCGTAGACGCCGACCTTCTGGAAGCCTCTGAGTTGCTTGGAAGGGGTGGATGGGGCGGAAGAGGGTAGACCAATGTAGAGTTGTGCTGCCTCGCGACCTTCGATGGAACCGGTGTTGGTGATGGTGGCAGTGACGGTGGCAACTTCATGGTAGAGGGAGTCAATGCCTCCTGGAGCCTTAGATTTACCGGCGGGGGATTTTCGGTAGTAGTTGATGGTGAGGTCGGAGTATTTGAAGGCGGTGTATGACATACCGTAACCGAATTCGTAGCGGGGCGTGATACCGGCGGCGTCGAAGTGACGGTAGTCGATGAAGAGGCCCTCTGGGTAGTAGTCGTCGAGGGATTGAACAATATTGGTTGCGTAGTCGCTGGGGCTCTTGGCAATGGTGTATGGTAGCTTTCCGCTTGGGTTTGTCTTGCCGTAAATAATATCAACCAAAGCGTTTCCTGATTCTTGGCCTGGAATACCAGCCCAGACAACGGCAACAACGTTTGGCAAGTCGATGAATTGCTCCATAACGATGGGGCCAACGCTGTGGATGACAACAATAGTCTTCTTGTTGACGGAAGCAACAGCCTGAACAAGATCGTTTCCGTTGTGCCATGGGTCAAGGTTGTTTCGGTCTCCAGCAACGCCTTCAACGGTAATGTAGCCTTCTCCGGAGTCGGAGTTGATGAAAACAATGGCGGTTTCTGCGGTCTTGGCAGCAGTGGTGCCAGCGGTGGTGTCATCAGCAGTTGAAGTGGTAAGTTTAGTACCGTCTGCAGCAGCCTGAACCTTGATGGCATCAAGCGGCCCAATTAGGTATGGGAATTGTGCGGTTCCAGATCCCCAGCCCATTGCCAAAGTTCCATTGTCGCAACCACGGTCGTTGCAGGCGTTTGGTCCTGCGGCATTTACAATGGCATCTGCACCAATGATTGCCAGACTTAAAGGCTTCTTGAGAGGAAGAGCACTGTTGGTATTTTTCAATAGAACTGTACCGTCACGTGCGATAGCTCGGGCAACAGTGGCGTGGTTGGACTGAACGTCAGGTCCTCCAGCGCCTCCATTGAACGAGTTAAATTTGACTTGTGGATAGCCAGTGTCTTGTCCAAGGTAGTACCATGATGCTAGAATACGGCGGGCCATGTCATCCAATCGAGATTGAGGAACTTGGCCACTGCTGACGGCATCTAGAAGAGCCTTACCCCAGAGGAAGATTCTGTCACCAAATCCGCTTCCAGGCATTGACATGTCCAAACCAGCAATAGCACTGTTGACGGTGGTATGTTGAGCTGTCCAATCACTAACGACATATCCTTGGAAGTCCAGTTCGTCTTTCAACAACCCGTTCAATAGATCAGTACTCTCGCAAGCATAAGTTTCGTTAAGCTTGTTGTATGAGCACATGACCGATGCAACATTAGCTCTGACAGAGTCGGCAAATGGCCATAGGTACAGCTAGAATTGCTCGTTAGAATCGGGTATTTGAAAGGTAGAATTCGAGACTACAAACCTCATGCATGACTCTGTCGGCAACGTTGCTGCTGATTGTGTTTCGGTTCAGCTCCTGCTCGTTTCCAACTATTCATATTATTAGTACTTCATAGTCGAGAACATGATCCTAACAAAGAGTCGGAACCTTACTCAAATGTTTCGCACAAGCCTGGGCTCCGGAGGATTGCATGCCTTTGATGGTCTATTGTAGTCGTTAGTGCTTCTCTTGCGTGATTCGTCAAAACACAAAGGGGTTTGGCTTGGGGGACATCTTGGCATAATATTGACTTGAATATGCGAATTTACATACCTCGGCCATGGCAATTCCAGTAAGGTATGGGTCCGAAGAGAATCCCTCCCAGTTACGTCCTCCCTATTCGCTTATCAGTCAACCTAGACAAACAGAATTTCTGATATTAGACGAACCGCAGCATTCTTCCCAAGGGGTCCAGCTACAGGTCCAAGCTGCAGATTGACACCTAGACCCTTGGCTTCCGCACCCATTGCTGCTCCTCTTTGGTTGATCAAACCAACATCCCAGGTTGACGCAGCTTGAACACCCGCGGGAAAGGCAGTTACGCCTTGAGCAAAACGGATACTATGAATATCAGTAAATCCAATTCCAGATATAATAGCGTTCTTACCCAAGAGGAGAATCCTGGAGACAGAATTCAGGGTACCCAATGGCGGGGATAGCAGCAGTATTCCCAACACAGGGACCTGCTGTCCATCCGATACCAGTAGCCAATCCAACTTTATTCTGGTTACTCAACTTAGCTAATGCAGCGTTCGCCTTAGCATAAGCAGCCTTCCAGTCACCATCGCCAGGTGAAGCATATGCTAGGGTGGCAACAGGGGCAAGGGCGAGGGTATTGAAGATCTTCATAAATTCGCCTTCAGTTCTTTTTTACCTGGTGTTGAGCTTTCCAAGGGAGCTACTGTACACGGCAGGAAAAATCCCATAAGGGAATGCTCTGCTTTATAGTTCATATGTCCATGAAGCTCCTGTAATTCCAGATGGTGACACGCGGATATCGGTTGCCTCTTTCGATCTTAGCGTAGCATGAGACTCTACTGCGTGACAATGACTCCTCTTCCATACTGCAGATGCAGTCAAGCATCCAGAATGCCATGTGGGTAGGTCGGCAAACGGACAACGTTGCATCACGAGGTCTCTTCCAAACAGATGAAGCCTTTCCCAAATCGACTGGGGTCCTTCTGACCGGCTGACATTTGTGTCTTGCATCTCTTCGTTCAAGCCATGAGATTGGACATGTGAGATGAGAATGGCAGGGAGTTTGATATTAGCAAGACTAGCAAGTAGTAACCCCGCAAAATGTAGAATTACTTTGACGCCCAGGATGGTTAAATTCATCTCTCTCAACATGGATGATGGAGTAGGTACCTTAAGGTAGTCACTGGAGGAATTAGGGTAATTAGGGGGTCACACTGAGATGTGTTGATGTTCGTTTAACCCCGCAATGAACAGCACAGTAATCAACCATCCAAGGCCATGGATTGGGTCCAGTGATACACGACTGCACCAACGCTAGATTTCCGTAAAGAAAGGCGGGAAACAATGCTTGATTGGTCGCTGCGTTATCCCTAATGACTTTACCTCGGTACGGAATACATATATGCGATATGAAAATCATACCTTAAGGTATCAATAAGAGGGGATTCAAGCTGGTGGCTGATACTCGTAGTAGATGCGGCTCATAGACGGGACGTTCGAAATGCTTAAGATCAAAGAAGCCGATTAATTCTGCCTCAGGACCTCAGACATGTGGGGCTAAGCCCCTGCGGGTTAGCGCTTTTGTTCATGACTAATCCTACTAGCCTTTTTCGCAGTCTTCTCCGTGAGTTCGCGACCACTAGAAGAGTTCACCTCCTAACAGACCAGGATTAGGGGGTTAATGAGAGCAGCCGGCAGGCAGTAGTGCACTACAGAACTCGAGAACGCGGAGAGACCTCGCCAATCTCTATAGGTCTTGCAGGCGCACAGATCACATACGATAGAGCCGGGAAAATAAATCCAACCCCAATTCTACCAAACGGGACATGGTTACAAGCTTTACCGTACAAGCAAACTCTATGCCCACCGAGAACCTAAGACCCTTAATCCACAGGCAGGAGATCCTCTCAAAAAAGGGGTCTCAAAGATAGTATAAGGCTTCCAGTACATGGAATGGTCAGAACTCGGCAGAGGGGTATCTCGGTTCGAGGGCAGATCTGTGGGCACGCAGACACGCGTTCAGGACGCGAAGAGACGAAGAATGAGTTCGTAAAGTGCTGAATGGGTAGTGGTGACAAGCTACAAGTATAGCTTAACGATTATCCAAAGCGCTACCAGCTAATACTTAGGGTTAAGCTTACTTACCATAGCAACCGAGACAGAGACGACTGCAGAGACTATTGCCCGGGAGCATCGTTACCTGATTCGTGAACAGCGGTATTTCCGGTTTAGCGTCGATCAAGGTCTGCAAAACATTGGCTTGGAAGAAGCTGAGAAAACGCCTAATGTTGTAGCCGCGACCAAGGAATACATTGGTAGCCAGGCAATTTTTGATCAAGTGACTGCTTTCAGAGAGACGATGTTCCGCCGTGAAGGTATGTCTTCAGACTCGGTGAATTTTTTCGGTCTCTAATAATTATCATCATAAATAGGGGCCACGTGCCATTGACCGTAGCCTAGAAGAAATAGGTACTTCAATGCAGGTTTTACCAGACCCTACAGTGATGCCAACCATGAGATCGAAAACTTATTACATGGTCCCTATTCAATGGTCGGATGACTTCACCGGCAGGGAAGAGATTTTGCAAGTACTGAGCTCAAAGCTATGTCAAATTGATAAACATTCGAGAGTTGCGCTCGAAGGACTGGGAGGTGTTGGCAAAACGCGTATAGCGCTTCAATTTGCCGTTCAGTATCAAAAGTCTCAAGAAGTGTCTGTGTTCTGGGTACATGTCGGTAATGCGGAACGGTTAAAGAAGTCCTACCTTGACATCGCCAAAAAGGTAAGGATTCCTAGATGGAACGATTCAAACTCGAATATACTCGAGTTAGTAAAAGATTGGTTCGAGGGTGAAGCGTCCGGGAAGTGGCTACTCGTCGTGGACAACGCCGACAATATGGAGTCACTCTATGACTCTAATCCCGATACACTTTCTGACTACTTTCCTCGATCTTACAGTGGCTCGATACTCATGACAATCAGATACAATAAGGTCGGCATCAAATTCGCGACTTCAAAGACTACCATCGAAGTTTCCGGGCTATCGCCAGACGAATCTAAGCAATTCTTGAACGTCAGGCTTGAAGTCATTACACAGGAGGATGCCGATCGTAAACAACTGGCGGAAGAGCTTGAAAAAATCCCTTTAGCGCTCGTTCAAGCAGTCTCCTTCATCCAACAAAACCAGACTACGGTTAAATGTTACTTGCAGCTATATCAGGACAGTGATATTTCCAAGATACGTCTGCTCAGCAAAGAGTTTGAAGATGATACCCGGGATCGCGAAAGCAGAAACCCTGTAGCTACCACTTAGGCTATATCTTTCAACTATATCAGGGAGCATGAAATTGCAGCTGCAGATATCCTATCATTGATGAGTATGCTTGATGCGCAAGCTATTCCAGAATCCTTGCTTCCCTTTATCGATGATCGCTTAACGCTGAAGGAATCCCTGGGTACTTTGATGGCTTTCTCGCTGATTTCGTTCCGGAACACTGTTTCCGCAGAAGGGGAGCAGGAAGACCGCTTGTACGACCTCCACCGGCTAGTACGTTTAGCTATGCGTAATCGGTTGCGCATGGAGGACAGCTTCGTTGTATGGACAGCGAGATCGATCGAGACCCTTGCTGCTCGTTACACCCAAGGGTTTTTAAGTACGCGAGCAACCTGGCTCAAATATCTACCACACGCTATTACACTACTATCTTGTGATCAGCTCAAAGTCGAGGAAGGCCCATCTACCGTTCCAAGAGCAGCCCAAAAGCAGGAAGCTACGGTTGAACATGCACCTGACAGCCAAATTTGTCCTCTTTGTACTACGAAATTATTCCTTAGTGTAGCTCGTAGTCTGCTTCGCATCGGGAACTTTCATCTAGCTGGACAATTTGCACAACAAGGTCTACTCATAGGCGAACGTGTACTTGAAGACGGCCATAGTTATATCCATCAAATCCTCGGAATAAAAGCCAATGTTTCCTTTATTTTGTACGACTTATCTGGTGCAGCGAATCTGCTCCGCCGGGCAATTGACGTCGGACTTGTCAATTTGGATCCCTTGAGTGAGGAGATCTTAGATTACGAGAGAAATTTAGCTTTGGCACTAGGATCTTAAGATGTTGTTGATCAGGACTTCAAAGATTTGAAACGTTTGTTAAAATATTCGGCCCGAAATGCTGAGATAAAATGGGTTCCTCAAGTCTCTAAGCGAGCTGCTATGCAGGAGTAGGCCGTGACGAGGAGGCTTTTGATTTGACGATGAAAGCCTGGCGATTTTTTAATGATATCCAGGGTCTTTTTCATGACCGAATCTGGACTGGCATGGAATCGACTGTAAGAACGCTTTCAATCCTAAATCGGCATGGCGAGTCGGAAACTCTTTGTTTGCAGTTGTTCAAATCCTTGAATGACTATCTTGGAGGTCACCAGAGAAGTATCATGTACATCATGGAACAATTCGCGAAATTCTATTGGGAACAGGGATGTCGCGATGAGGCGGAACATCTAATGGTTAAAGTGCTTGAACTCAACAGAGCGATCTTCGCTAATTGAAGCTTTTTCACCGTTCAAAGTAAATATAAGTTAGCAAGCACTTATTTTGCACAAGGAAATTATGTCAGAGCGGAGAATTTACATCTTGAAGTTCTGGAAGACAGAGGAAAACGGCAAGTCTTCTACTCGAGACGGTTGCTCTGAGTGAGAAGTTCGGAGAGGATTATTCTGATACTATACGTAGTATGGATTGTTTGACAGAAACGTATTCACAATCAAGGACTCTATGACATGATCGAACCTTTAAATCTCAAAGTCCTGGAATTCAGAAGAGATATTTTGGGAGATAGGCATCGAGATAGATACATTCAGAGCGATTTCCAATTTAGCGTCGACGTTAACTAGTCAAACGCGATGGAAAGAGGCGACAAGCCTTCTACTCGAGGCCTTTACTCTGTATGAGGACGAATTTGACGAAGGAAAATCCGGATACTTTGAAATAACAGGAGCAGTATCAATGGGTGCTAGGCATGATGAGAGAGGCCGATGGACTTGAGGAGACGTCCAGCAAGGAATACGAGGACAAACGAGAGTCGACCGAGGACCAAGAAAAAGGGGGGGGGAACATTGTGGTCAAGCAGACAAAGCGCCTCGCGAAGATCTGGAGAACACGGTGAGAGTGGCCACCGCTTGATGCGAGCCACTAGAAGTACGGAAAGCACCGCTTGGAGCCTGGAACTTGATGGGATCTTTGTATCTTTCTCGAAGGATTGGGTGGGGCGAAATGGTAGACACAGTGGAATTTGTTTGGATGAAAAAGGGGTTTCTTTGGGTGCTTTTTTGTTTCATCCTCTTTTTGCACACTTGGGAAATTGTATTGTGACATCGTGCCTGTTTCTCTCATGATCTCGTCGCCCAGACTCGTTTTCGTCTTTTTCTTCTCCGTCACTACATAACGCTACACAATTCTAATCACTTTTCTTATCCCCTCGCTTTACATGCTCTAAAACGATCTTTCCTTCCCTCCCCTTCCCTTCTTCATTCTCCCATTTTCTCCAATCCTAGAAATTGTCTCTTCTTCATTATGCAGATTTCACCTCGCTCAACGAGATCCGTGTTCTAATCCAACAGTTTCCACTTAACAATTTTGAAAATTGTCTTGTCCACTCCGTACTATGGGTTTAGGTACAATCTTCTCATCCTCCCCTCGCGGCTTGTCATCTTGCCTCTGTTTCACATTTTCGGGATCATCTTAGTCTAATCCCGATCTGTCGCAGTTCGCCTTGCCTTTAACTCACACATGCTCAAGGGTGATATAGAGCTGAACATTGAATACCCTGTTTGCTACCATGTTTGCTATTTTTTACCCTCTCTCGCCCAGAATTAGACGACAAGGGCACAAACGATCACGACGGGCCGACTCGAAGGGTCAAGAAGGTTTGGAGAGCGTGAAGGCGAAGGTGCTTTATCGAGGGCGCTAAGGCGAGGAGTAGGAATTGGACCTTTGCGAAACGATGTATGTGTATACTTTCGCGAAATCAATCAAGTACATATACCGCAAACCCAATATTCAAACCGAAAAATAGAACTAACGACAGCTGCACAAATACAGACAATCCAAGGCCCCTCAGGAACCCAACCGCTAATCTCTCCGCCCCTCAAGCTTCCGCCTGCACTGCCGTAGGCACGCACTTCGCCTTCCCGGCAATGGTCCTCACCAGCTCCGAAATCGGCACGTTGCTCAGCAGCTGAAACACCGACACGTCTGCCTGCATATCGGTAAACAGCCACGACCGGATTTCCACCGCCAGCAAGCTGTCCACGCCATAGCGACTGATCGGCTTCGACGGCTCAATGTCCTCGACGTCCACCATGAGCGACTTGGCGAGCTTGCGGATGAGTGCCATGGAGACGATTTCGGCGGCCGTGTCCATGGACGTGGCCTGCGAGAGTAGGGTTTGCAGCTGCTGCGTGTCTTCTTCCGTTTCGAGCGTGACCTGGTGCGTGTCGACTTGCTTGATGTGGGCGAATTTCGAGTCGTTGAACCACCACGGGATCTTGAAGCCGGCGAGGTTCGCCATGCCTCCAGTGCCGAGGCCAGTGATGAGCTGCGGGCGGACTTTCTCGCCGCGGATGCTCTCGCCGGTGATGGCGCATTGGATCATGGCATGCAGCTCCGCCTCGCGGATACCGGCGAAGCTCCATTTCTTGGTGTTCTCGGCTATTTCTTTGCCGGTGTTCTCGGCGACGTAGCCGATGTCGAGGATCATTCCGAGGTCGATGGAGCTGGCTTTCAAGCCTTTGGAATGGCGGTGGTTGGCGAGGGCGTCTTGGAATGCGTTGCCGGCGGCGTAGTTGCCTTGGCCTCGAGAGCCGGCGATGCCGGCGCTGGAGGAGAGGAGGACGAAGAAGTCGAGGTCTGCGGGGAGGGAAGAGTGCAGGTTCCAGCTTCCTTGGACTTTGGGGTGGATGGCGCCAAGGTACTGGTCGTGGGTCATGTTTTGGTAGATTGCATCCTGTGTACGTCAGTATGAGTACTGGTGTAAGAGAGCTCGTAGCAGGGGTTCTAGCAACACACCTTCAAGACCATTGCACCTTGGATCGCTCCACGGATTGGTGGGAATTCCTTGGCACATTGACCAATCACATTCTGGACCTCGTCCGCATTGGCAATGTGGCAGCTATAAGCAGCCACATATGCGCCGTTATCTCTCAGAGTTTGAAGTGTCTCCTTCGCTTCTGGCTTTTTAGAGCCAGACCTTGAGAGAAAGACAATGTGCTTCGCGCCTTGTCGAACCATCCATTGGGCGATGCTTCTCCCCAGACCACCCAAACCTCCGCTAAGGAGGTATGTGAAATTTGGGTCGAACGTAATTGGCTTGATACCAGCAGGAATGACCTAAATATTGATCAGCTTTAGGATGTTTCGATGGCACTGTTTGTAAAGAAAAATAACTTACCGGCACAAGGTCTTCCTCGCCTACTTCAAACACAATCTTTCCGATGTGTTTTCCCATCTGCATGAGCCGAAACCCTTCTTCGATTTGGGAGAATGGCATGATGGTTGTAGGATGAATCGGCTTTGCGATTTTCTTCCGCAATAGGTTTACCACTTCTTGGAAGACTTCTGAGCACTTTGCGAGGTCGTGCCTGAGGAGGCCGACCAAGTTAATGGAGTGAAATGAAATGTTCCGGATAAATGGAGACATTTCGAGGCCAGTGTTACTTTCTATCGGATGGAAATATTTAGTAAGGGACACTTTGCAAGTAGATGGTGTTATTTGGAGGTTCTCAACTTACCGATATCCTTTCGACCCATCTCCACAAACCGACCAAACCAAGCAGTACAATGCCATGAGTTTTGAAGGGCTTCGCCAGCCAATGAGTTCAAAACGACATTGACACCGCGTTGGTTTGTCATACGCATGACTCCGCTGACAAAACTGTCGTCTCGGCTGTTGAAGATATGATCTTCGGGGACGCCGAATTGGTCGATGAGAACCTGCTTTTTGGTGCTCGAAGACACGGTCGCAAAGACCTCTGCCCCCAGGTGATAAGACAGAATGATAGCTGCTTGGCCAACACCACCTGCGGCACCGTGTATCAAAACCGTCTCGCCTTTCCGTAACTTGGCAACCTCGTACACAGCATAGTAAGCAGTGCTGTAGACTAAAGGTAAAGAAGCGGCAGTCCCTAAGCTCATGCCATCCGGAACTTGAACACACATTGACTCTGGACTTCGAACAAAAGTACGGAAAGAGCCAGGTGTCCAAGTCATAACTCTGTCGCCAGGTTTGATATTCTTAACTCCATTTCCAACTCGACTAACAACACCACTGCAATCAAGACCAAGATCAAGCTCTTGCAGTTGGCCCATCGCTGCCATGATATCTTTGAAGTTAAGTCCGACGCCCTTAACTTCAAGTTCAACATCATCGGCACTTAGAGAACGACTGTAGACGGGGTCATCCTCGAAGCGAAAGGTATCGAGTCTTCCGTGCGTACCGATCCGTAGTGCCAGTGGCCTGTCGGGCTGTTTGAAAAGCGCTTGTTCAGGCTTCGGCTGAACCAAGAATGTCGAGAGCAAATCATTCACCCCGTGCTCCAGGAGAATCCTTTGAATCAAGATTTTGTTATCACGGACGGAATACTCCCAGTCAGGACGAGTGAGGTTTATAGAGTTTACCGCAGAAGCTAGAACCTGCAAGAAGGAATTGACGTTTGTAATATCGTCAATTGGACGTTGATGGTCCAGGTCCAAAGTCGTAAAGGCTATTGATGGATTTTCTGCTCTTATGCATCTTGCCATTCCAGTCATCAGGTTATTCAGTGGAGTTTCACTTTCGATTGTAGCTCCCCGTGTGATCCACACTGATTCGGAGGCCGTCATAATCAAGGTCTTGAGCTGGTCCCATTCCTCAGCCTTGATATCTGGAAGAATAGGCTTGCTACTGTCGCAATCGAGCAAAAAGATGCAAGACTTATTGGACACATCGATCTTGCTAGCCTCCTGCAGTCCTAGAATAATTGTCTCTGTTCCCGCAACCTTAAGTGTAGCTTGAATCTGGTGCGTAAATCGGCGAAGCTCAGGCCCTGGCCTTTCTGGTTCAACTATGAGAATGTCACGGAAGGAAGCTTCAGGCTCTTGCACCGATGCTGTTGATACCATAAGCGAATAAAAGTGATCATCCGGATTTGGTATGTCTCGGAGTACGAGATCAAGGCCACTGAAGGAATTGCGGGTCAGCACGTTGTTCCAGGTGTCTTCGGTCATCGTTGGACCCCATTCTCGACCATCTTTTTCGCCAGCCCACCAACCGTCAAAAGATCCGACAATCATATGGATTCTAAGAAGCGGGTTAGTGATCTCGCTAAGGACCAACTTCCCATCCGGCTTCAGGAGCTTCTTGACATGGGACAATGTTTGATCCATAGATGGAGTCGCATGGAGCACATTAGCCGCAATGATAACATCGTATTCTCCAGCTTTGAGACCCTGGCTGATCGGGTCCTCTGCAATATCCAGTTTAGCAAACTTCATGAACGGGAGCCATGATTTGAATTTCTTGTTAGCTTTTTCGAAGAAACCCGTGCTAATGTCCGTAAATGTGTACTCGGATAGTCGCGGCGAGGTTCCATGTTGACCCCCAAGAGCCTCTAATACCCCCAATGTTGCTCCACCAGTCCCAGCGCCAATCTCAAGGATCTTCATATCAGGCTTTTTATGCGCGAGAAGGTCCATGTATTGAGAAAGCTGAGCGTAGATTTGGGGACAGCCCACTCCTTCTTGGTAAAAGTTATGGAGCAGGTCGTCCTGCATCAATATTTCGATAGCCATAGTCTCACCTCTCAGGATAGACGGAAGATTCTCTCCATGTCGGCACATGACTGCTCCGTCGGTCGAACTACGGGCAACTCGCTCCAACAGGTCGTTCTCGTAAGCGTCATCAGTTTCCAGCCAGTTAATAGCCTGGTTCTGATGCGGCACGCTGCCATCGACCACCCGGTGATAAGTTCTCTGCATGAGTTCGTAGAACTTGTGTAGATGTGGTGCAAAACCTTTAGCCTCTTCCACCGTGCAAGATGTCAAGACGCGCTTCATATAAACGAATGCAGCATGTTCAAGCTCGGCAACGCTTGAGCTTTCGACACCACCAACCTTCTGAAGAGAGTTGGAACACAGACTTTTGAGACCCTCACTGTCCAATTTCTCGATATCCTCTTGCCAGTGAAAATAAGAGGCGAGCTTGCGCATGCTTGCCGCTTGTGCGAAACCCAGTTCACCGTGTCTCAGGGCTGTGCTCTTGATATTTTCGAAAGTGACAACAGGGGCCTTGAAATTATCATCGAAGACTATGAACGAGGCCTGGGCGTTTTCAAAGCCCTCGTTGTCAATAGCGGCTGTCCCATGGAGTATATTTCCTGGTTCTCTAGGAATTTTAGCAGATACGAAGAGCCGCCCAACAAAGGTTGGAATGAGCGCTACCGTGAGGTCTTCATCTGCTGGTGTAGCACCTGCCAAACCGATTTGGATGATACAGTCAAGAGTACTTGGATGGATGACATGTGGGAACTCGAAACTGTGAGGCATCAAGGCTTTCGTATCAGGAATTCTCACATCGCAGCGAGACTTGAAGTTCCCTCGTCTGACATCAACTATACTCTTGAAAGGGCCGGAGAAGCCGAGCCCTATAGTAGCCAGGTTATCGTAATGCGTATCGGCGTTGACATGCCTGCGGCATTCGGACTCGATGGCGTAGAATCGTTGACGGTGTGCGTTGGCGACGGCTTCGTCCTCATTCGTAAACGCTTCATTACGAGGCGAATTGTACTGAGGTCGGACGAGTCCGCTGCAGTTCAACTCCCAGGATTCTTCCCGCCGTGAAAATATCCGAAATTCATCCCAATTCGAAGCCAAGTCCTGTGAACCATGTCTCCAAGGTCTGAGGGAGAGCATTGTTTCAGTCCCGATGTCGTCAGGAGGGATTACAATAGCTTTCCCAATAAGAACGTCTCGTACTTCATAGCCTTCAACTGCTCGTGTAGGATCGGCTGTTTGCGCTGCCGCTTCAATGGCCATGACTAGCATTCCTGCTGCAGGATATAGAATCGTACCCTGAACCTTATGGTGATCCACCCAAGGGATCTCATTTAGTTTCATGACGTTGCGGAAAAGAGGCTCAATTGAATTGCCTTGGGGTATCGTCGCGCCTAGAAGGTCCGTCCTGGGGTGTTTCCTAAACCTATAATTCTTTGAAATTTGTGACTCGGCCCAGTATTTGTTGTTGCGGTTCCAGGCATATGGCGGAATGTCGACGAGGTATCCATCCTTCCCAATGGTATTCTCGTCATTATTTGCTATATCAACTTTAACAGGATAACCGTGTTGAAACAGACGGCCAACGGCATCCAGAGCGGTGCTGCAGGCATCTTTTCCGCGCTGTAGGACAGACATGTAGGTGAGTTCCGCAAGTTTGGATTCCTCGCCTTTCAGTATTTGCTTGATAGGCCCTTGCAATGTGGAATGCGGTCCAAGTTCCACGAGGACATCAACAAAAGGCTTTGTAGATCGCCTCTTACCAGTGGAGTGGCGGATGAGATTTTGGAGTGCTCCTACGAAATCAACATGACCAACCATGTTCTGAAGCCAATACAGCGGAGTGATTTCAGATGATTCGATGAGGTTCCCTGTAACACTCGAAAACATTTTAACACTGTTGCTGCCATCTAAAATGGGGCGGAAGCTCTGTATGGAATTGAGATACAGATCCGCAATGATCTGCATGTGTGATGAATGGTAAGCGGTTTCGACAACTAAGCGTCGGGCAAAGTGGCCTTCTTCTTTGAGCATGTTCTCTAGTTGAATAATTGCACTGAGATCTCCAGATATTGTGGTACTTGAAGGACTATTCTTGCATGCAACTGTAGCTTGGCCTTCTGTAACGCGATCCACAAATGTTCGGACTGCTTCAGCGCTGAGGCCAGTGCCCAGCATCGCTCCTTTGATGCTAGGGGCGAGGCCGGGGATGTTTGCAGAGAGACGGCCACGATGGTATGATATAGCCCAAGCAGCCTCTCGATCGATGACACCTTTCGCGTAAGCAGCAGCAATCTCTCCACTTGAATGACCAACTACAGCAGCTGGCTCCACGCCCCAATGGCTTAAGAGATCTACAAGTGCAACCTGCAGGGCAGTACATATAGGTTGACTGAAAGCTGGAGAGTTGATCCTGGATGACTCCTCATCGCTGAGAAATTCCCTAAGAAGAGACCACGTGGCGCCAACTGAGACGAGATACGCACTGGCTTCTTCTAAGCTTTGCAGGAAGACCTCGTAGGCGCAAAGTTCTCGGCCCATGGCATACCACTTTGAGGTTGTCAGTATGTATGGAGCAACGATTTGTGTATGGGTCTTACCTGTGCGCCTTGGCCAGTGAAAACAAAACCCACTTTCGATGTCTTTGACACTCTTTTCGCTTTGACTGGTGGGCTTTCAAGAACATGGCAAAGCTCCTTCGTGGTCGAAGCGACGGCAAAAGATCGCCACGGAAAAATGCTACGTCGTGACGCCAATGTACGGGCAAGCTTTTCGTGAAGCTGGCCTTCCGTTTTACCGCTTGTGCTGTCAAGCTTTCCGACTAGATAGTCACGATAAAGGTTTGCTACCCGCCCAGTACCTGACTGTTCGTTGGAAGACCAAATGAATAATTTAGCTGGCGAAGAGGCACCTTTATTGGCAAAGTAATCGAGGCCTTTCGGGGACGTCCATTTCCAAGCCGCAAAAGGGCTCTCGGACTCAGAAGGGCTACTCCCAATCCCAGAATCCACAGATGAAGTTGGAGAGATACTGGTGAGAGGAGTGGTCGTGTTATGGTTGCCACGTAGTCGCCTGAGTTTCATATAGTGGTACGCATCATCAAGAATGCAATGAGCATTGGTGCCTCCATACCCAAAGGAGTTGATGCTGATTCTTCGGGGGCCCTCAGAAGGCCACAGCGTAAGTTTATCCACGACTCTGAGGTTCCAATCGTCCATCGGGATACGGGAGTTAGGCTTTTGGTACCAAAGGTTTGGCGGGATTTCTCCTTTCTCTAATGCGAAGATAGCTTTGGTTACTTGAGCCAGACCTGAAGCACCTTCGAGGTGGCCAATATTGGTCTTGATTGAGCCTATCAAGAGCGGATCGCCTGGAGGTCTAGCCTTCCCAAGCGTTGCGGAAAGAGCGGCAGCTTCTTGAGGATCCCCGGCCTGGGTGCCCGTACCATGAGCTTCAGCGTATTGAGTCTCTCCGAGACTCAAGCCCGCGTCCGCATAACACTTTCGGATCATCGCCTCTTGAGATTCAGCAGAGGGTACCGTAATGCCTATGCTATGTGTTAGTCTCTAACATGGCACCATTGATCGAAGTGCTTTGGACCATACCAGGAGTGTTTCCATCTTGGTTTACCGCAGTATTTCTGATCACCCCACGAATGACATCGTGGTCTTTGAGCGCCTGGTCTAGAGGCTTCAAGACGACGAACGAAGAACCCTCTCCACGAGCGTAGCCATTGGCAGCTTCATCAAATGAATGACACTTGCTGTCAGGGCTTAGGAAATGCAAAGCTGTCATGGCGGTCATCACGCCCGGTATCAACATGAAGTTTACGCCACCAACGATGGACTAGACTAATGTAAGCAGTGATCAAATCAGCAACCTAGACTTAAGGCTTACTGTTTTGGACTCCCCAGTCCGAAGACTTTGACAGCCAAGATGCAATGCGACCAACGCGGAGGAGCATGCTGTGTCAATGCTGATACTGGGACCTCGTAGATCAAAGAACCAAGAGATACGGTTCGACAGAATAGCTGTACCGGTCCCAATACCGTAATACAAAGGAAGATCTTCTTGGTCAGCGGCCATCATCTCAGTATAGTCTTTTGAGAAACTTCCGACGTAGCAAGAGGTGTCTGATCCGGCGAGGTCTTCCATCCGGATTCCAGCTGGTGGCTTGTATCAGCATCACGACCAGTGGGTCTGCCATCACTCTCGACTTACCGTTCTCCATAGCTTCGTAGGTACACTCGAGGGCCATACGCTGCTGTGGATCCATCGCTTTTGCTTCGTTTGGTGTGATAGAGAAGAAAGGGGCGTCAAAGGCGTCAATGCTCTGATGATTCATATAGTGACCTCCGCGAACGTTGATCGCACCCGACCTCTCATTGTGTGGATGCCAGAAAGCATCGATGTTGAAGCGGTCCTTGGGAATTTCGGTCATGGCGCTCCGTGCCTCGGAGATGAGGTTCCAAAGCTTTTCTGGATTTGCTGCATCCCCAGGATATCTTCCCGCAAGACCAACGATGGCAATTGGCATGACAGGATCTGGGCCATCAGAAGATTTTCCTGCTGCCAGGCCATTTGCGCGGGGAGTAGTTGGAGCGACCATTTTGCAGACGATATATCAATGTATCTCAAGAGGTGATGGAAACAGTGCATCAAGAATTAATTATATCGACTCGCAGGGAATGGCCTTGTAGATTTCAAGTCTAGAGAAGTGCAGCCAAGATTTGATTTTTCAGCCATATGCCAGTATTCGATGCATATCGTTTGTGACGCAGCCGGTGGTCTTTTAAAGTACCTGTTCTGGCTGCGTGCCGAAAAGATTGACCTCCCTTCTGAAGAGACCTGGGGCTCCCTTTGCTCTGCGTGCATGCGGCGATTTACTGGAATCATCTCGCCAGTCACGGCTTCCAACGACATGGCTGCGCCTACTTTCCATACACGGAGGACCAGGAGCAGTAAACGCAAGAAGAGAGGAAAGTCAATGGAGAATTGAGCGACAAGGCTACTGAAACACCCAAAACTCCTGCCGGCCACGAGCGTTTTAGAGCTGAAGCATTCCGTTCCGGCGAAGTTTGCAATCGTGCCTCCTATCTCGGCGATGCCATGAAGTTGTCTCGGCGACTTTTGGCCATAGAAAGTCGAGGAGAAGATCAATATTCTTGACTAATCCGCATAAGCATGCGCTGTCATCGTCCCTTTGATTAATCATCGTACAGGCACAAACGCCATGATGGAAAGCGCATCATGAGGCTGTCTCGAAGTCTCTCGTTGGGGGTTAATCACTGTCGCTGTGTGTGGACAAGCATCACTGTGATTATAACGCACTTCACAGTCCTCGCTGCTGTCACACGTCGCTCTCAACGCATTGCGGCAAAGTAGGACGAGATTCATGCTTTGCATATGCTTCTCATATACTGTAAATGTAATATAGTTAGACAAATTCAAAGTGTTGATTCGGGGTTGAAATGTTTTTGAACAATATGTTTCGCATAAGCAAAAAGTTGAGCTGAGGTCGGAAAAAAAGAAAAAAACTTCCGGCCTCGGCTCGGCTATTCTAGCCCCCCACGAACTGTTTAACCCCTTTGAGACGTAACGCATCAAGTATTCCGTATGTAAATAAATGAAAGTATTAAATGAACCTTGCGAGCCTTGCGAGCTTAAATTAAGATCAAGAGCTAACGCTATTCTCCGTACTCCATACTCCGTACACGTTTTTAAGCTGCAATCGACACTCATCATGTGGCAGCCATTTGGTTCCTGAGCTTCACCAACAAGCTTATGTGCCACACACGAACAGCATCATGAAACTCCCACGTGTCAGTATCGGACGATCCAGAGCAGAGATTGTTATCGACGTAGGAAGCGGCATCCTCCCCAAATCAACCTCGACGCAGCACTGCCCTGGCAGTCGATCGAGCGTTGTATTTTGGAAACTGCAACGCCTTCCTTTCCGGGGCTGCTGAGGCTGGCTTGCGCCCGCTCGTACCGTCTCACGATTGCCTCGCTCGCACTGATGTTTCGAATGCCTCGTGCCTCGTGTGGTGCCTATAAGCCACCATACGGAGGGAGGGCAGGAATCTCGTCAGATTCAACCCTCCCCAGTCCGGATCTGACGTGAGAAGATTTGAGACACTGCGCCGCGACGTGTTTTCCAGATCTTATTTAGAGCTGCGAGGTCCGATGTAGAATCGTCGATGTCCTACACGCTCGCTAGATGTGGTGAATTGCTGAGGAAACCACTCGTTGCTGGAGGCGTCTCTGCGGGCCTTAGATGTTCCTTTGTTCGCCGAGCCTCAATATACCCTGCGAAACCCCGTCCTGACGCCTCCTCACCACCGAAAGCCAAGTGAGCCCGTTGCAATGAATCAAATTCAGAAGCATCGTGAGGCCTGTGACGCTTGTCACAACCGCAAAATTCGTTGCCCGTTTGTTGGTCCTGGCGCCTGCTCCAATTGTCAGAACACCGGGCGGGTTTGCGTCTTCAGCCCTAGAGACGAAATGGGACGGCCCAAGAAATGTAACACCAAAAAAGGTCGCGAGGGTCCCCGAAAGAGGCCTTCGACGAAGAATTCACTGCCCAAAAAACAAGAAGACTCGGACCAGCCAACACAGTCGACGAACGACAAGACCTGGCCGAACGTTTTTACCCAGCGCGAGGGCTCAATGCCTGTCGAGGCAGCTGACTTGAGTTTCCCGGACGAATGGCAAAACTTCCTGTCTTTCCCTACCGATGAGTTCGACTCCATACTGTATGCTCAACCTGTGCAACTTGTATACAAGTAATACGTGCTAACCTAACACTCAAGTTCCCAGTCTGCCATGCCACCAACGCCCTCATACACCCCGACTACACATGGACAACCTTGTCAAATTGCAACACCAATTTCTTCACGGATGCCTCTGCTGGCTTCGCCTGTCTCATTACAACAACAGGAGGCACCATCCAATTTCGAAGACCTCACCAAAGGTGGAAATGAAGATTGGACCGGCCGAGTTCCACTTCTCCCTCACCACCGCAACCACTCCTTGCCCACACACATCGATCACTGCGGCACGGACAGTTCTCTCGAAACGCACCGAATGCTGTCTAATGTACTATATGACCTTCGTTTAGAATACGGGAAAAAATGGTCTACGCCAGAATTTGAATGTCCACGACGTGACGGCATCTTCCGCTCAGTTTCTTTCCTCTGCGACGTTGTCCAAGAAGTCCTCACGGGCCGCGAAGCTTTGGAGGGACCACCGGCAAACATTGACAGCGAAACCAACATCACGTTCATGTTGACCTTGACGGCGATTTCGATGATTCTAAACATCTACAAGTCACTCTGCCAAATGTACAGCGGCTGCTCCGAGGTTCGGAACAGAGGGAAAGAAGCATTAAATCTTGAACATTCTTTTGTCGCGAGTGCTCTACAGCAGTCGAAGGCATCGGCAAGTCTGCATAAAGTCGTCCAACTCACAACCATGGATTTCCATTTAACTCGACTACAACGCATGTTCACCATCCCAAACACACCAAGCAGCTTTCAAACTGCTTTGATTGATACGGGCGAAGGCAGTGAAGAAATTCAGGAGCTTAGAACAGTCGTACAGGGATTGATTGAAAGTCTGAAGTCTGCTTAGTTACTCTGTTGCAATGGCGTCCGGGAATTTCGTCCTTGAAATTGGACGCCATATTGGCTAGGTAGTTCTGAGACGAGGGAGACTCGTCTCATCGACGGGTTAGGTCCTTTGCTTGGTCGGAATTGGGGCCTCGGTGTACCCTCTGGAATCTCTGAAGCAGAAGTCTATACTAGTCTCTGAAGGAGCGTCCATAACTGCTTGTGAATTGTAAGGTGATTCGGGACGAGTGTGCGGGATCAAAACAGCGAGGCACGAGACCCCTTGCAATCCCCCCTGCCCGGTGCCCGGTTAGTCGACCTACTGTAACAAAAACCAAGGGCTAAGGTAGTGGATAGATCGTTACGATTGTACCAAAAGCTTCGAAACCTTCTTTCTACCTTCCAACACGTGCGGAGGCTACCTACCTAGTTCTATCCGATTGCGACCTCAATCATGTCTGATCATTGACAGAGCTCCTGACCTGTGCGAGCCAGCGCCAACTGCAGCACGTATCTGAGAGGACCCAGAATCAGATGAAACCTACCCGTATCATCTCGTTTCGATTCTCAACCGCAGTTTGTCTTGGGCCGCACGGGGGGCCGAAAGGCCAACAGCGGTTGAAGGATGGTACAAATGAGTAACATATCAGCTTGAATGCCTCGGGACAAAATGCAGAATGCAGGGGAAAAGCGGAGAATTAAGGTAATGGGATGAGCCACGTGGAGCGGATTGCAGGGGATTGCCGGAGCTGTGTGTTTGACAGATTGGCCCTTGGAAATGACGTGCTGACTGCAGATCAAGTGAAACCTTTCGCTTTCCGCAGCATGTATGTACCTTTTTGGTATCTTACGTATTTTTGGTGTTTTACGTTTTTAGTTAAAAACAAGTTACAGAAGTTTACACATTGGAATGGTTTGTGGTTAATTATCGCTTTCATTTTCTTTGAGCAGCTCGAGCACAGAGCATGGGGGATGAAAGTGGAAATGGAAATGGAGGCGGGGATTATAGGCAGAGCGCCGAAACCGTGGGGTTTACGAGCATGGGAAGGTGGGAAAGTGGAAAAGTGGGAAAGTGGGGGTCTTTGAGGGAGCCGACGGATGTGAGATCTGCGAGAGGAGGAATGGCTGCTAAGGCGGAAATGCGGTGTGGTCGTTTTTGTGGTTTGGGTGGTCTATAAAGTTATATAGAGGTATGAGTGTGGAGGAGGACGTGATGAAGGTAAATGGTCTTCATAATAGGACCCAATTCCCAAATCCCCCATATAGTCACACCCCGCGCTACCCAAAAACCCCCCACCACAGATCTTCAGCCTTCTGCCTAACCAACAGCATCCCATACCCGACCGCGCTAACCACAAACCTCACGCCCCCAAACTGCGTATAGTTCCCCGTCATAATACTCAACAACATCGTCCTGGCGCCATACTGCAACACCCGTCTCTCCCACTCCTTCCTCGTAATCTCCCTCTCGAGCGATTTCTCCAGCAGCAAGCAATCCACCGCCGCCTGGTTCGCACTTAACGCTACGTGTGGGCGGAAGAGCGTGAGCGCGTCGCCGACGAGCAGGAGATTTCCATCGAAGAAGGAGGCTTGCGGGGCCATGGTGTGGCTGACGCTGGAGATGAAGGGCTGGGTGGTTTTTTCCACGAGTTCAGCGAAGGGGCGGGCGAGGATGGATTTGGCGAGGGCTTTTTGCTTGGACCAGATTTCGGGGCGCATTTTTCCCGGGGGGAGCGTATTGTGGTGGTGATGGCCGTCGCTGTCGGTCATGATGGCGGCGTATTCGGGAGTTGAGGCCGGGCAGTTGTAGTACCAGACGAAGTTTAGGATCCGCTGGCCTGGCTCGAGACTTCCAGTTGGCCCGGGGATTGTGTACCTAAGAAATTGTAAGACGATGTAGGCGTGGATGATATTATTACGTGCACCAAAATGTAGTTGCGAGGCATCTTGAAAACCGTAAAATTGTCCTTGATGGCCTGTTTCGTCTCTTCAGAAGCGTCCTTCTCGAGGACACTACCACGCCAAGCGACGTATCCAGCATAAGGGCGCTGTAGCTCCGGAAGTAGAATTCGGCGTACAGCTGAGTTTGATCCATCTGCTGCAATGACTAGATCTGCATGGAGAAATCCACTTTTCCCGTTTATGGTATCTTCGAATGTGACAAGGACCAATCCATCAGTGTAGCTTACATCGGTCACTCGCTTTCCAAGATCATAAATGACCGCCCCGTCTGTCTCTTCTGGTTCAGGTGGTTCGGGGCAATGCTTACTCACGAAGCCATCGAAGTTCGCACGCAGTCGATAATACAAAGTTGTCCAAGAAGTGTTTGCCATAGGAAAAGTGACGAAGCGAAGATTCTTCGATTCACGATCGATGAATTGCAGGCCTGGGCAATCGAGAAAGTATGGTTCTTTCAGCCTGTCATACTTTTCGAAGAATTCTTGCACCTCTTTTCCAGCTCGAATACCTGCGGCTTGGCCATGGAGGATGGATTCCGGGTTCTGCTCGAGTATATGGACACTATGGCCAAGCCTTTTCAACATGACACCGTGCATCAGACCGGCCAGAGAGCCGCCACACTACTCAATTCTACTGTCAGCGGAAGAATTTTGTAGGTCTTGAAACAGGACTGCTCACGATCACGACGTTCATGGCTTTCCCACTTATGATGAAAATGTCGGTCCTGTCGTGATTACAGAATTCAATATATTGCTACACCAGAACGCATGAACGGCCGCGTCTTCGAACTTGACAGGGGCAAGTCGACTCCTAGATTCAGTACTTGGCTGAGAGGCCTGAAGTCGCCTCAGCCGCCATCGATCGGAGTAAATGTAAGACCTAGATTCCGGCTGGTGAAACGAGCATTGATCGGTCTGGTAACCATGGTATTCCTGTTACCGGGTGAAAAGTCGATTGGGATGTAAGTATGTCACCGAAGATCCGAAACACGTCCCATATTGTTCTTGGAATAGCGTTCGCGCTGGCTGCTACATGTCTCGCTTGTATAGTGATATAGCTGTAACAAGTAGACTGCCAGCTACCTGCTGATCATCGAGATGTTCGTCTGTCAAAGACAGGTGTAATTAGGCTTGCGCTGCGGCTGTCTGTGGTTCGCCGTAGTCGCACACCTCAAACAAAGATGAGAAAGCCGCATGCAAAGTCGCCGTGTCTCGATAGCTACTTGGCATCCTCCTTGATTCCGCCGAATGTAATCAGGCACATGGCGATCATTTAGATAATGTCTTCGTACAAGATGGAACTTTCGATTCTCAGTTGTCGTTCTCACAACATTCAAAGATGGCAGAAGGAAGAAGAACCATCCTAATCACAGGGTAAGAAAACCACCAGTTGCAGTCGTACGATATTGACCTCCCCCATAGCTGCAGCCCTGGTGGCATTGGTAACGCTCTTGCTCGACAATTTCATTTGAAAGGTACGATCAAACGAAAACCTTCAGTCCCGCAACCTTGAGCTAACATATGTCCTCCTAGGACTCCGCGTCTTCGCAACTGCCCGTGACCCTAGCACGATCTCCGAGCTGAGCGACATAGGCATCGAGACTTTAAGCTTAGAAGTCCACAAACCCGAATCCATAAAAGCCCTCAAAGCCTCAATCGAAAAGCGTGCCGGCGGCAGTCTCGACATACTCATCAATAATGCCGGTCGTAACTACACAATCCCCGCCCTCGACGTCGACTTCGACGAAGTCCAAGACCTCTTCGACATCAACGTCTTCGCCGTCATGCGCATGTGCCAGTCCTTCGCTCCCCTCTTAATCCGCGCCAAAGGCATGATTGTCCAAATCGGCAGTCTTTCCGGCTTCATGCCTCATGTCTTCGGCTCTCCCTACAACGCTTCAAAAGCTGCCCTGCACTCCTACAGCAACACTCTGCGTGTCGAACTCGCCCCTCTGGATGTACGCGTGGTCCTCGTCTACACTGGCGGCGTGCAATCGCGAATCGCGCGTATCGAGCGCTCACTTCCAAAAGACTCGCTGTATCTACCCGCCAATGAGGGGTATTTAAAGAGGATGACGCATACGCAGCAAAATGCGATGCCCACCGACGTGTATGCAAAGAGTGTGGTGGAGCAGTTGCTGAAGAAGAAACCGAGGCATTGGATTTGGGAGGGGAGTTATATTTGGTTGATGTGGTTTTTTTGGACGTGGATGCCGAAGACATTTTTGGATGATTTGTTTACGAAGATGTTTAGTTTGAATAAGATATCGGGCTCCCAGGCAATGAGGAAGCTTAAGTAGCGTCTTAAAGTCTACAGATTGCCTTTGGAATTATTTTTCACGCCCTTTCCAATTCTACAAGTAATCATATCCATGAACCGACCTTTGTTTCCAGTGACACCCTTTTGGTGAGCCGTAATTTTTCCATCTGCCGGCTCACATGTTCGGAAAATCTGGCGAAACAACTACATATGATTCAAAAAATTGTCGATGCATAGTTATGGCATGCTGAAGGAACCTCCACTCCCGTGATTCAAAGGCAGAAGTTTCGATCCTCTTTTTTGCACCTTAATAGTGTTGCAGTATTATGCTAAAGGCCTACCGTCATCACGTGGCCCATAAAATAAGTAGGTAACACACCTCCTAGATGTTCAATCAACCGTCATTGCTTCAGCGTTCAATCGTTAGGTGGAGTAAGTACTTGGAAATATGTCTGCCATCATTTTTATATACCGTTCTTCACGCATCTACATACCTGCCTGCAAAGCACAAGAAGATATGAAGTTCGGCTGTAAACTTCGTGATACAGGCCACATCCAGATGGTATTGATTCGAGAGATCTTTTCTCGAAGACCCAGTCGAAAGACTCGTCGGTCATCGAAACTAGATGCTATGGGCGCCAAGTAAAGGACCGCAAGCATCAAGTGCAAGGACTTTTCAGACGTGGGCTTGGGAAACAAGCAGCTTCTTGGCCACGTCCTTCGAATGCTTACTTAAATGGCGCCAGGCCAGGTCGTACCCGTTTCCAAGACGCTCCTCGCGGTGCGAGCAGCAGTGACTGAGCACCACAACGCCTCTCGACGAGGCGTTCGCTCGAGCATTTCAATAGCCCTCCAGCGTAACGACAGATCTGGACATTTACATGCCACAAAGAACAAACCTGGAAGGACGCCCATGTCCATGATGAACAGAGGAGGCTGATTAGTCTTGCCTGACATAGGGTCAACATCTCTGCTTTGTAATACAGTGCATTCTTCAGCCAGATCGAGCACTTCTTTGAAGTCTGCAGCCATTGCATTGAGAGCTGGGCCTTGCGGTAGGAACGAGACCCAGAGGCGGATCGAACAAAGTTTGGCGAAGAAACGGAGGATTACAAAGCCTGATTTTGGTTGCTTTGACTCTATATCCCGACGTCGCCGAGAGTGACCTTTCATAAACAAGTCGAAAGCATTTGTCCATTGTCTTAGCTGGGCATCAACCTGAATTCGACTTGCTACTGCAGCATCTGGGCCGGATGGAAAGGTGGTTTGGCCTCTACCTTCCTGCGTAGCACCATAAACGACAAGTGCAGCATTCTTCATGATACGCCCCTGGGCATAACGGGCTTCGTCAAGAGTCTCAAACTTCATGTCAGGTGGACAATTAGCAAGGGCACCTGAGAATGATCCCTTCGATGCTGTGCATTGCGTATACTCTTGAATAGATGAAGATAGAATGCGGAGCCGCGTAAAGGAATACAATAGTGAGTCCTTGATGTCGCCGCCCAAGGAGAGCGCAGTCTCTTCATGGTCGGAAGGTGCTCCTCGCTCATCTTTCTGTGGGAAATCTTTCAATATGTTGGACCCGTTCTCGATATGAGCCAAAGCTGCTTTAGTATTTCCTCTCAAGGCCTCGATGCATGTGAAGATGATGCAAGCGGTGAGAACGATGGTCGAAGATGATATGCTCGAGCCTAGTTGCTGCTGCATACCACGTAAAGCTTTTGTATAGTGGCTTATCGCGATGGCCTTCGGTCGAGATATGACCACATCGTTACTTTCTAGAAAGCTGTTGTATATTGGCGTCCCCAAAACTTCGGTGTGTTCAAATAGCGACGCAACGGCAAGCATTGCATGCCATATGACTGGCTCTGTCTGGCTCATCTGTGGTATTAATGTCGTCCAGATTTTTGACTTTGTATGCCCCGGGATGATTGGTAGGCACTTCACGTAGAAGATCTCAAGAAGTCTTATGTCCTCGGGAGAGCCTGTCAACACAGATGAGATCCCCCTTGTGATGTTTTCGACTTTACTGTTCTGGGCGGTTGGGACGGGCCGAAATGGAGTAAGCTGCTTTGGACTCTTTGAGTCTAACGTGTCGTGGGTATAGCCATCACATTTTCTGCCTGTAGAGGCGCACTTCGTACAGACTGGTTTAGTCTCGTCGCACTTGATCTTTCGGATCCTATACGGAGGGAAATAGTAAGCTTGAGGTTTGAATGTAGCCTGATACAGGGATGTGTGGTTCACTTACCTGCACGTGATGCAGCCAGTCCTAACTCTTGTCCGTTTCAGCTTCACAGAGGACCCAGGTGAGCTAGAGGCAGAGGTAGAGACAGTTGATGGGGGGGATGGGACGCTCACGTTCCCGTCCATGTGAGCACACGTTGGTTACGACAACGCCCTTCTCTTCGAGGAACACTACGGAGTATTCCGTATCTATCTACCTATCCCATGATCAGCGGCTAAGCCAACCTTGGATTATAGACTAGATTAGCGGTCCAACCAAAAGCCCGCCCTCGGTTAGAGAAATTGGCGAGAGACGCCTCCCGTTTTCAAAGCTCTCGGGAAGAGAAAGGCATGCGATGATGCGATTGGCCAGGTCGGCTGTGAAAATAAAGTCACCGAAACATCTGTACTCTGTATCTGAAAGGAACCAGTTGCGGTGCTTGATGATTGCCAGATGGCTAGATCGCTGTGGTAAATGCCTCGACGGTTATGTCATGACTCGAGCATTCATGCATTCATGAAACTGCCTTCTTTGTGTTTTCCTCGTCGCCCTCTTCAAACTGTAGCCACCTTTCCTACTTAACACCGCGTTCCCAATTCCTTTCTTTCTCGACATCAGCCTTTTTACCTCTTCTGTCCAGTCCTCAGCTTTAGTCACAGCGTTACAGCTAAGCCAGTTCCGATTTCGTTGTTGTGACAGACCGGCTCGAACTGAGGTGCCAACCTCAAGAAAGTGATTGTATCCCCTTGACCTTCTACACACTACGAGCCTTCCACCTTCGCCATGGTCTACAACCAGTGCAACTACGATGTCGACCTCAATTCCTGCACGCTCCAGACTTGTTGCTTCAAGCAGGGCTACGTTGAATATCCGCCCGAACTCGCGGGTAACATAGCCTACCTTGCAATCTTCGCCATATTCCTTTGCTTGCAGACCGGGATCGGCCTGTATTATCGGACATGGGGTTTCTGGACTGGTATGGTCTGCGGACTCATCCTCGAGATTCTCGGATACGCCGGTCGCATAATGATACGGAATAATCCCTTCGACCTCAATATATTTCTCCTGTGAGACTATACTCTTATGGCCCAGCAAAATCATCTCCCCCTTGTAAACAGCCGCTGACCTAATTTCTGAAAAGGTACTTTATCCCTCTCGGTCTTGGCCCGGCGTTCCTTACCGCCTCGATCTACCTTACCCTTGGCCGCATCGTCGTGATTTACGGAGAACAGTTCTCGCGATTTCTCCCGCGCACATACACAATTGTTTTTGTCACATGTGATATTCTTTCCCTCTGCGTACAAGCCGTTGGTGGTGCTCTCACGGCCTCGGCCAGCACCAGCAGCGCTAGGAAGCAAGGAGTCGATGTACTCATTTCAGGGTTGACTTTCCAGGCGTTTTCTCTTGCACTCTTCGTCACCTTGTGCATTGAATTTGCATGGAGAGTCCGCCGAGCTGACGCTGGGCTACGAAATGCAAGATTCGCAGAACTGCGCGCAATGCCACGGTTCAAGTTCTTTTTGTGGGGTGGGTGCTCCTCTTCTATATTTCCCATCCACCTAATGGCACACCGATTTTGACCACTAAACTCGGGCTCTACTGAATTCATTGTGTAGCCGTCGCGATTGCCGCAATCGCCATCCTAATCCGTTGCATTTATCGTGTCGTTGAGCTTGCTGGCGGTTTCAACGGTTCCATCGCCAATGCCGAAGTCCCGTTCATGATTTTGGAAGGGCCCATGATAATGATCGCAGTACTCAGTATGACTATCTTTCATCAGGGCGTCGTGTTCCGTGGAGGCTATTGGGAAGCATCCAACTGGCGGATTCGACCTGGCAAAGGCAGTGCGGAAGATGAAAAAGAGCTCGCATCGACCTCTCACACTTCTTCTGGAGTGACTGGCTAGGAACTGATGGAATAGGTGTTTGCGGTCCGCAGTCGAGTTTCTTTTGTGTTTGTGAGGCATGGCATTTCCATTGAGAAGGCTCAAATTGTTCAGAGGCGCTATTAGACTTTGGGATATGCGAAGCTGAGTTACAACTGTTTCTGATGTCTCAAAACTCGTAATGCAGCCAAGATTGAAGCATGGGACTAAATACAAGGATCTGTTTGAGAGGAGATCGTGCTTGCGTTATCTACGAAGAGCTTCGATATGTTCACCAGGTCACGTGTTGTGACGTGTTGTGGCTTGCCAATAGGATAGCGTACCTAGTTCTGAGGATAAGTAGCCACGTCACTAGTGAATTAGCGTCATTATCTTTATTAGATCCAGATTTTCGCAATGATATTACGCAGCGAGAAATGAACATGATGATATCAAAAAGTTCCCAATAATAAAATACATCATTTGATATCGCGAATAGAGCTTCAATGAAAAATCGACTCGTAGCGCATTATGAGATCTCATGTTTGAAAGATGGTCATTTCAGTTTTAATGTTCGAGCTTGTTTTAAGGTTGTCAGCTAGTGTCATTCTTGGTATACATATGTTTGTTGTAAGTATTGATCATCCTCGAACTACAACAATTTGCCCAATACACCAAAAACTCAGTAACCATGACTTCCGCAATTGAGAATGCAGCGTTCGAACATTGACATAGTGTTCAAATTGAGCCCGAGGTGGTGAGATGCAGGTTTAAAAGCGCAGCGATGAGGGCACTTCGCCGAAAGTCGCCGAAGTAATGGAATGTGACCCAACTCAACTTTGTCGGCAATGAACCATATGTCGCCGAATGCCAATGTACACGTAGTCTATGTATGACGCTCTCTTATCGCTGGATACTTAGGTCTCCAGCCGAGCTTGCCAGTCGCAACAGCCCTCATAAGACGTGTGGTGCTGATTAGTACTATAGCAGAAAATGCCTTCTAATTTGCATTCCTGGCTGTCGTGTCCGATTCATACAACCATACAAGAAGTTTGAGGGAAGAGATAGCATGTCAAGGCCAATTCTAAGCAATTATGCCCAAATCCTCGAGGCGCCGTTCGAGCCCGATAGCTATAGCACCGTCATCCATGGACAGAATGTCTTTTCCCAATGCGAAGCAAGACGAACCGCAAGTTCCACCGCCAGCACATATAGAACCAGTCTCGTTGGGGCTTCCCGATGGCGACCGAGGTGTGGAATCTTTTAGTAGCATGTTCAGCGACTGCGGGTTTCTCGTCAACGATGCGACCAAACGCCGCTCAGTTTTGAGTTCCAAAAGCAAGCCTCAAGACAGATATTCTTTCCTGAGTTTCACTCATGAGGATCCGCTGGAACTTTCAGACCTAGGCTACAGAAACTCCCAGTTCGTGCGGCTGCCAGATGAAGACAGAGATCTGGAGTCACCTAGTACTTTAGTCGAGAAGGACAATTTTGATTATCAGGACGGGATTCAGCTGGCACGGCTACCTCCAGTCGAAGGGACGAAGCTCTGGTCATTGATGATTGTGTAATACAATCTCCTCTGGAGTATCTATAATGAGGGCGTCTATCTCTGACTTATGTTCTCTAGGCTGTTCATCGCGCTTTTACTTTCAACATTAGAGCAACTCATTGTCGGAACCGCTCTTACTTCTATATCATCAGATTTGGGACAATATGATAAATCGATCTGGGTGGTTACTGCATATCTGATGACTTATAACGGTCTGTATGATCTTGTGTGGCTATTCCTTCTTTGAAGAAGACCGTTTGCTAAAAACTCTCTTCCTAGGCTTTTTAATCGTTCTCGCCCGCTGTGGGGATATCTTCGGCAGGCGATCGGCTTTCATGATCGCTCTAATAATTTTCACAATCGCATCGTTGGCGTGCGGTGTAGCCCAGACCATGACGCAGCTGTAAGTGGTCCATTTTAAGTTCAAGCGACTTGCTGAACCATATTACAGGATTGTCTTCCGTGCATTCCAAGGCATCGGAGGCGCAGGCTTGTTTACCTTGACCTTGAGCGTCGCCACGGAAATTCCTGGTAAAGCAAGAACCATAGTTCAAGTATTGATACCGGCTGCCTTTGGGATCTCAGCTGGCGGTGCACCGGTTATAGGAGGTGCAATAGTATCAAACACAACCTGGCGTTGGGTGTTCCTATTAAAGTAAGCTATTCCATGTTACCAAATCCTGTTGTTCTAGCTGATTAGGCTTGCTGTTTCGTCAAGCGTACCTATTGGAGTCGTCCTAATTGGTGTTGCTCTCTGGGCTTTTCCAAAAAATGCCGTACCTCTGAAAATTACTTTTGGGACCTTGGCTCAAATCGACTGGCCCGGCACTGTGCTCTTTCTTGCGGCCATCTTCTCTCTGAATTTCGCTTTACAGGAAGGCGGTACTCAATATGCATGGAATAGCGGAGCCATAGTCTCGACGTTGGTCATACAGACTGTTTGTTGGGTAGCCCTTGTTTACTGGGAAATCAACTTAACTTCAAAGGGCTCTAGAACTCGTATGTTACCTATCTGGCCGTCCAGGCTGTTCAGTGGCCGGGTTATTGGCTGTGCAATGCTGTAAGTCTTTGATCTCCAATCCTTGCTCTCCCTTCCGGCCGTTCACTGCAGCGGTCTTGATGCTAAGCTGAGACCTAGAGCAGCATTCTTCTCGGGCATCCCGCTCTACTCAATCTACATCTACCTCCCGCAGCGCTTCCAAATAGAGAACGGTCTGTCGCCACTCAGTGCGGGTATACATCTTCTGCTAGTACCGTTGGTCTGTTTCATGGCAACCGGTCTAGGATCAAGCATCTGCCTCGTCATAAACATTACCTTCCCTCTCCTCGTCGCGGCTATGGCCCTTCAATGCCTCGCCCTAGGCCTGATGACCACCCTGCCTTCAACGGTCGGAATCACCGCCCGTCTATACGGATACGAGACCATCTTAGGCTTCGGATTCGGACTTGCATTACCCACTATTTCCACAATCGCCAGGATGGAACTAAGCCATGTCGACCACTGTAAGTAAAACCCACAGCTACCCAAAAGATCTACTAACCTCATAACCCTCAGCCGTCAACATGGCCGCCATCTCCTCCCTCCGCTCCCTCGGCGGCACCATCGGCCTCGCCATCGGCAACATCGTCCTCTCCTCCCGTGTCTGGAACAAACTCAGCCCCATCCTCTCCCCCGACCAAGTTACCCTCGTCATCCAATCCCCCGAAAAAATCACCCAATTCAAACCCGACCAGATCCGCTTCGTGCGCGAGACCTTCGGGCTGGGGTTTAATTTCAACACAAAGGTCACGCTGTTTTTCGCCATTGCGGCGTTTGTGGCCTGCTTGGGCTGTTTTGTGCGGCATCCGATGCAGATAAGGGACATGGACGAGGCGGATACGAAGGCGAAGGCATTGTTGGATAAGCAGGCGCTTGATAAGGCTGCGGAAGGGGGATAGTTCTCATCCAAGAATCCTACAGAACGAGCTTAGTTTGTTTATTCTATTAGTTTAGTATAGCGAGGAGTTAACTATGAGTTCTTACTAGTTACCCCGTCTCAACTAAGCGAGCCCTCGGACTGCAACTTGCGCGTTGTTCGGCAAAGACTCCCTGCAGCCACATTGTCTCTATTCGGCCTCACCCGAAGGTTTGCCATGTTTCCGATACGCAATGCAATTAGGGGGTTATACTTTGGGAGAGGGGGGGTTCGCTTAATGAAGACGGGGTCGAAAGTTGGTTTTTTTTTTCCCGCAGCCTCGATTCAGTTATCTGCATATGTTAAGCACGAACAAGATATGAAATTTTACCTCTTTTAGCTACTTGCATATGCTGAACACTAATGTTACGGATATGGCTCGCTCATTGACGACGTAGTCGGACCTGGGCTACCCAGCTACTCACATTAGATATTTGAGTTCCACGGGCAATTTGTCTTATTACAACCACCACATTATCTGATCTTTCTGGCCAATAGCCTAACAAGAAGCATGATAAAAATGAAAGCTTTCTTAATGTTGATTTTATCTATGAATTCCCTCGAACTGCGACCTAAGCAATTAGGTATCAGGTAGGTAATGTTGTTCTTGACTAAACTAACGCAGGTTGCTATATCACATTAGATCTTCTGTGCTCCACCCCAAGCGAACTGACCGATACCAGTACCATTCTCTCACCATTCGTCTGAATGCGCCAAGAGACGTTATGAGCCAAGCAAGAAGATAGACGCTTCTCTTAATCGGAATCCACCGCAAAAACCCATCATCAAGTTTCTTCCCTTTTGCTTCGGCGATAACGTCCATCATCTGAACCATGAATCCGATTGGCGCATCCGCTCCGTACATGTGCACCTTGTGCATCATCGTCAGCTCCTGCACCTTTGTGGCTCTTGGGAACATTTGCGTCTCAAAACCCTCGACAGCGGTGTCCAGATCGGTGCCGTTTTTCAGGCACTCGACGATAGCATCGGCGAGATCGAGTGCATCCCTCATCGCCGCATTGGCGCCTTTACCTGAGAATGGTGTCATCAAATGGGCCGAGTCTCCGATAAGGGTGAACCCTTTCTTATGTTCCCATTTGTCGCCAACCGGCAACTCATACAGTGCCCGAGATCTGAATCGCGAACTTGCGTCGATGCAGTTCCGAAGGGCAGGCAGCCAACCTGTGTAGCGCTCTCGTAGTATCTTCCTCAGCTTGTCTTCGTCTCCTCCTATCTCTTTCATGACATCCGCTTGGTACAATTCATCCTCTTGCATCCAGTAATTCATCTTGATATTGTCGTTTCCTAGCCTATGTGCCATCATGGATTTGCTCTCGGAAAACACAAAGTAAGCTCCTCGTCCCAGCATTCTCGATAACTTTGGATAATCCTCATTCGGGTTGACGATGAGGCTCTCAAATCCACATATACCGGAGTAACGCGGTTTAATGCTCGTCAAGAGAGGGCGGACTTTTGACCACGTACCGTCAGATCCAACGACCAAGTCAAACGGGCCCGCTGAGGATCCATCTGCGAACTCCAAAATCCCGTCGTCGCGTACCGATTTGAGTTTCATACCCCAATGAATACAATCTTTACCCACGCTCTTCAACAAAACCCCGACTAACGTCTCTCGGTCAATCTCAGGCCTTGATTGCTCAACTCCTACGGTCGTCCCTCCACCTGGTGTCATATGCACCATTTCTGTCCCATTCTTGTCCGCAATAACGAGCTCTTCACCATCATATCTTGCGTATTTGAGAAATTCTTCCCACAATCCCGCAGCTTTCATGGCTGCCAGTCCGGTGCTAAGGTGCAAATCAAGTGTACCGATCTGGTCAGTTTGTGAATGCTGGCTACTGTCTCTTTCGAAAATCGTGATGTCGAGGCTGTTCGGAGGCAGCGATTCGAGGCGAACTTTGAGGATGCGAGCAAGGGACAGACCAGCAGGACCGGCGCCTATGATGGCGATGGACGGGGGCGACATCTCTTTGGTTTTAGACCTTTGTCGACTTTGGTGCGAATAGTACAGCAGTTCGGCTATCTAGGTGAGCGAGTCTGCAGCTCCAGCTCCGGCTTCCGCTAATTCCTGCGATTCAGACAATCTGGATTTTGAAAATCATGCGCAGTATTTTCCTGTTACTTCATACCTGCCAATGATCCGCAGTGTACTGATTACACATTCTTATTGTTGGTTTCGCCGCAGTCTGCGATGTCGCCGAAGGATTGCGACCCCGGTGGATAGCACAGCTCTGAAACATGCGGTCGGCGACATTCCTAACACGAAAGGCTGAGGATTGTCGTCGATCCTTTGCGACCTTTGGCAACTAATCAACGATATTTGAAACCTGATATTCTTTACAAGATTTCTACTCATTACTTAATATGAAGGCCATGTTCGCCAGTATTGACGACGTTTCAGCGTCTGTCACTTGGCAATGCAATGGCCGTCTTTATTGGATCTTTCGCCCCTTTCATTGATTGGTCGAGTCTTACGTTTCTCAACGTTTTACGTCTTATTGCTCTGGCCTCGGTAGTTTACTTCCTCTCTTTATCAATTTATCGACTGGTCTTTCATCCTCTTGCTGGATTCCCTGGGCCTAAATTTGCGGCGGCGACCTATTGGTATGTGTATCACAATCTCTCACCAGTTTCCAATAGTAGCTAAACAAGACTGAAAGGTACGAATTCTTCTACGACTGTATCCACCGTGGCCAATATGTCTTCAAGATCGGCGAACTGCACAAAAAATACGGTCCAATTATCCGAATCAATCCCGAAGAGATCCATGTTGCTGATGCCGACTTTTACAATGAAATCTACACTAACAAAGAGAAGAGAGATGTCTGGGGCTGGCAAAGAAAGGGGTTTGGCTCCGATGTGTCAACTATAGCTACTGTTAGCCATGACCTTCATCGCAAGCGTCGCGCAGCGTGGAATCCTGTGTTTTCGAAGCAGAGAATTCTGCGCTTGCAGCCGGTTATACAGGAGCGAGTCGATGCTTTGCTGGCTAGAATCGAAGATTGTGGAGAGAAAGGTGAAATAATCAACTTGAAGCACGGGTTTGCCGCGTATGCTGCAGGTATGAATTTTCCCACTCCATTCCTCGTCTGTCCTATCAATGTGGTCTTACTGACAAGTTTCCTTCTTTAGACGTATCTTCAAGATACTTCTTCAACATCCCCCAAACCAAAGTCGAATCCCCCGACTTCGACCCCGACTTCCACAATGCCATCCAAGACGGCTTTAACAACGTCCTCCTCCTCAACCAACTCCCCTGGCTCATGGACATCCTCGTATTCCTGGCCCACTACCCACCCCCCTGGCTCCTCAAACGCTTTTTCGTCAACTCCAAAATGACCAAGTTCGTCACTGTCCTCCGCCTCCTCGGCGACCAAGCAAAAGCCGTCATCGCCCGGCCCCCCGCAAAGGAAGAAGCAGCCAATCACACCGTCTTCGACCAAATCCTCAGCAGCCACTTACCCCCCCAGGAAAAATCTCTTAATCGCCTCAAGCAGGACGCTCAGATGCTCATTGTGGCCTCTACCCTCAGCACATCCTGGTCCATCACCGTCGCCGCCTACGAACTTCTCGCCCACCCCCGCTGCCTCAGGCTTCTGAAATTGGAACTCGCCACCGCCTTCCCCGCAGGCCCGGATTCCATGCACGACCTCGCCATCCTGCAGCACCTGCCTTACCTGTGGGCCATCATCCAGGAATCTCTCCGTATCGGCATAGCCATCTCCCACCGCAGCGCGCGCATCTCCCCTCTAAAACCCACCACCTACATTAATCCCATCACCACCGCCACCTTCACCATCCCCCCCGGCACCCCCATGAGCACGTCGCACCCCCTACTCTTGCGCGACCCTCTCATCTTCCCGGACCCCAAGACCTTCCGCCCCGAGCGCTGGCTCGAAAACGACCGCGCACTAGAAAAATACCAGGTAGCATTTAGCAAGGGCAGCAGGGGGTGTCCAGCGATCAATCTAGCGATGGTGGAGATGGTGCTGCCGATTGCGCATCTGTTTGCGCGGTATGGGTCCAAGGAGTGTCGGGCAGAGGGCGATGTTGGGATCTTGGAGCTGTGGGAGACGGGGGACCAGGATGTGGAGTGTGCGTGGGACGGGGGGATCGCGATGGCGGAGAAGGGGAGTGTGGGGGTTCGGGTTCGGGTTGTGAGAGACTAAGAAGGGCGGTCGAGCAATGCGTTTGAGGGAAGAGGGAAAGTGATTGAGGGCAACTCGGGGTGTCTGAGATACCAAGTGAGTCAGATGAGTCAATGAAGTAGTGCAATTAAAACCATGGTCTCTTCGTGGCTCCTTCCTCTGTTCTGCGCTCCCGCCACGAGACCGATATCTGTCGGTCTCAGCAATCCTTTTTCCTAAGAAAACGCAAACTTCGTCGACTTTTGGTCGTTGATTTGTCTGCTGATTTCTGCCTGGAGGCCTTGATTTACTTCATCCGGAGATATCAGAAATTAGTAATGATAATCGTTCAATGCCGGAGCAAAGTCTGCAGTAGAGGAGGTCTGAGGAACCATGTTTTCCGTAGACAATACACCTTGGGGTTCCAAAAATCATGATGTCCAGCTATCTATCCTGATAGCAAGTAGGCTAGGATAGAAAGACTTAGGAAAGATGCCAATGAGGTGTGAGGGGCTGACATTCCGGATAGAACCGCGTGTTGTGAATGATCTTTTATTGGACGCAAGATTCAAGGATACGCACGCACTCAAGACGAGCCTATGCGAGTGACTACGGCACACGATATCTCGCCCATAGCCCAAGGGTTTCAAAGACCGGATTACCTTCTTGCACCACATGGCGCTCGCTCCACAGCGAAACCATGTCAATTACTGAGCATAGTCCAAAACTTCATTGATAAGCTCGTGGCTGCTTACATTGCATACCATACATGTTACGAGCTTTTCCATAACAGGGCGCAAAGGACGGTGAGGTAAGTCGAGAGTGTCGATAGCGAGGGTCTCGACTCGACGTCCGTATGCACAGTCTTAGTTGTTCTAGGTTGGGAGGGAAGAGCGGTGGGAGATGGCTCTTGCGTGAAAAGTCACCGCGAGAGCTGCTGTCAGGCTAATGGTGTGGTGTGGTGTAGATATCTGATAAAGGTAAGTATATGCGCAACCATGAGAGGATGCGCCTGCAATCCATGTGTCGATTAGGGGATCAAGGGCCTGGCCGGCTCCGAGCCCATAGTTCTGTAATCGTGTGCAAGCATTAGAGCCTTTACCTATGCTTCTGGTTAAGGCTCATGCTAAAACCATTGCCCTAGATTCAAGAGTACACTTACTTGCTGCAGTGAGCACAACGTGCCATGTGGTAAAAAGTCGCCGAGGATGCACATTCAGCATTCTCCGGAGAAGTAAGCCGCGAGTGTTCGACTACTGTGTTTGAAACGTACCCAAGCGGTTTAAGGACTCCTTCTCAGCCGTGCGATTTGGTTTATATAGTGCGAACATGGCGAGCGTAATTCCTCAAGCGATCGATAAACTTGTTACCTTTTGACAAGGCACACTCTTTAAACTGCCAGTCTTATTTTTTCGCCCTTTTTCTTCGATTAGAATAACGGCAAGATGAAGTTTCTTTGCCTGCATGGTATGGGTACAAACTCAAGTATCTTTGAGAGCCAGTTGGGTTCGACACTTCCCTATCTCGAAGCACAGGGACACGAGTTCGTCTTTGTAGACGGACAGATTGAGTGTGCTCCAGCGGACGGTATGTAGGCTGAATTCTTCATGCAATTTTCAACCCATGCATGAGTTTTTTGGCCCTTAGGCTATCGAGCTCTAGCTAAACTTTTAACAGAAATAAAGTCCTACTTTCCAGAACCATATCTCTGCTATTACAACCTACCCAACCATGACCTGGTCAAGCAAGCTCAGACGTACATCGAAGAAATCATAGAGGAGGAGGGGCCTTTTGACGGTGTTGTCGGTTTCTCACAGGGCGCCGCTCTCGCCGCGTCCATCATGCTGGAGCACGCCAAGACAAACCCCCTTAACGATATCTTCAAGTTGGGCATCTTTGCCGGAGCCAGCTTGCCTTTCGATATTGCTAGCAATACCAGCCTGGCAAATTGGCACTCTTTGAAGACCGAGGACTCGCAGTCTGAGGGGTCGTCTGACGATGAAGTGGATCCCTACACATCCTGGCGTATCCCAAAGAACACTTGGGGACCTATTGGGCCTCTTTTGGGGAGATACCACCCGGAGAGAACGCCAACCGCGCGGATCAGGCAGCCGACGCTGCATCTTCTCGGCAACCGAGACGAGCATGTTGGTCAAGGCCGATTACTGACGAAGATGTGCATTGGACAGACAGCTGTCATACATCACCCGGAAGGCCATCGGATCCCTAGAGACCAGGCGTTTCAGGACAAGGTGGCGAGGGCGATAGAGCGCATGATTTCGAAAGTCAATCTCACATGTTAGAAGACGGGGTCTGCGGGAAAGGTCTTATTCTTTTCATGCTTTGTTTTTCATGAAAAAGGCTATCGTTCAACCGGTTTATGGCTTGCCCAAACATGATAGTTGACTTCTCTCCATCAGATGAAAACAGCGAAGTAGACATTATCAAAACAATTGACTAGACAGTCAGATAGACTGTTTAAGTAGAAGAAAGTTTACAAAAATCCTCTCGTTGCTGTTCAAGATCTCAACGCTGCAAGTACGCTTTCATGCCAACTGGATTTCGAGATTACTGATGTGACTGGACGTCTGCCACTTATTTTGACTATTGAGGCGCGTGGTTAGGCCTCGCGTCTTAGAGTCACATGACCGAGGTTGATCACAACGCGCCACTGAAAAAAACTTCAACCTCGTTTACCCTTTGGTCTGATACAGTACATGTCCCTTTGCCCTTCTCTGCTAGTGTTCGCTTCGAGGTCGATACCTATGTCTTCTCCTTTTGGTTTGGCCATGTCTTTACTAAACTTCAATCATAACATTTCAGAGTGCGATATACAATTATCGGCGTATATTTCAGACAGGAGTCGTATCCCCAACGATCATCTTCAAAGACGTGTTTTAGGCGTATATAGTTGCCGCAGATGATGGTTCCTTGGAGCGTAAGCAAGAGCTCGATGTCGCCGAGGAAGACCTAGATAATAAAAGTCGCCGCAGATCCTCCATTTTCTCCGCAGGTACGGCTGCAACCAACGTTTCAGCTTTACTCTACGCGATGGACGAACATCAATTTCAAATTTATAGAAGGACGAAATCTGCTTGAATATAAAGATAGTCATCTCTCAAGAACTGCGGTCCTTGTACAGACTTCGGAAATCTAACATATAAAAACATGTCACCTTTCATCACTGCGGATGCCGTTGGAGAGGCCGAAACCAACCAAACCCTACAATGGAACGAGACCCTACCACCTGCTGTAGAGCGGTGCATCCACCACTTAGTCGAAGAGCGAGCTCAGCAGCAGCCAGATGCGGAGGCTCTCTGCTCAGCCGCCGGGTCGCTGACGTATGAAGCCTTGAACGCCTCTGCGACAACGGTCGCAAAACGACTTCTGGCTTTAGGCGTGCAAACCGACACCTATGTGGCGCTCTCTTTCGAGCACTCAATATGGGCAGTGGTTGCGATGCTGGGTGTCTTAAAAGCCGGCGCGGCTTTTGCGTCAATCCCACCTTCTCCGAGCCAGCGAATCGAGACAATTCTTGGGCAGATGAACCCTACGGCTATTCTTGCCTCACCTTTACGAGCGAGCTCTTTGATGCAATACCCCCAACCAAAAATTGTCGTCAGCGCGGAAGACTTGGGTCAACTTGAAGCACTTGATGACAGCCACTTGGCGGTCAACGTCAAGCCTGGTAATTTGGCTTATGCAGTTTTCACTTCAGGCAGCACCGGAACCCCTAAGGTGAGTTTCTGCGTGTCTGATTCGAAAAAGCTCGCAAAGGCTGACGTTCTCGATGTAGGGTGCCCAAATCGAGCACCGGCAACTTTGCACTTACGTGACCCAATGGGCTAAGGCTGTTGGTATCGACTCGCGGAGTAGAATGTTTCAATATAGCTCATATCTATTTGACGTTCACATATCGGACATATTCACGCCTCTTTGTGTTGGTGGTGCGGTGTGTATACCATCAGACGATGATCGCTATATGTATGTTCGGACATTTTTCTGCTTTGACTTTATTTTCGTTTCGACCTTTTGCCATTCCGACATTATATCAGCAACACAAAATTTGCGAAAGCTTTCTTTTTTCCGTGCTTTTGGAATCCTCCATTTTTCTACCGCCTTTGCTGACTTTGCGTTCTAGCAACATTACGGGAGCGATGCGAGATTTAAGGGTAACTCATGCCATGTTTGTTCCATCCCTACTGTCTACCATGTCTCCTGAGGATGTAGATCTTGAGACCCTCCGAACTTTGATTATGAGCGGTGAAAAATCGCCCGCCCATATTGTGGCACGGTGGGCCAGCCTTCCAGGATTGCGGGTAATTAACGCCTACGGGCCTGCAGAATGCACCCCTAACTGCTGTCTTCTCGATATGTCCATCGACGGTGCAATTGCGGGGAATATTGGGCGGCCAATGGGTGCGTCTCTCTGGATCGTAAATGCTTCGGATAATGAAGAACTGCTTCCGGTTGGTCGGGAAGGTGAGCTTCTTATCGAGGGACCCCTTGTGGGCAAGGGATACATGAACGACGAGAAAAAGACCTTGGCAGTGTTCATACCAGCCCCAGCTTGGCTACAAAGGTTAAGAAAAGGTACTTCAACCCGCGTCTACAGGACGGGAGACCTTTGCCGCTATACCGATAACGGTACCATCGAGTACGTTGGACGAGACGATCTTCAAGTCAAGATCCGGGGCCAGAGGATGGAGCTTGGTGAAGTGGAACACGAGCTGCGCCGTGCACTGCCAAGAACGGCAGATCTCGCGGTTGAATTATCTGTATCAGGAACAACCAACAAACAGTCAAAGCTAATCGCTTTTGTCTGTCTAAAAACCATAGTCGCCCAGCAACAGGACTCCGAGATCATGGATGGCGTATCTAGAAGCCAAGAGTCCATTAATGCTCTTGAAGAGTTGGTCCCTGAACTTAAGAACCATTTATCAAATTCTCTACCCGAATATATGATGCCTTCCGCATTCATACCGATGGACTTTATACCACGGCTGCATTCTGCCAAGACCGACCGCAAAAATTTACGCGCAATAGCTGCGAGACTTCTCGCGGGTCCTAGTGCAGCAATTAGGCCTGAGCTCCGCCTGCCCACTTCTTCGATGGAAGAAAAACTTCGACAAGTCTGGGCGGAGGCTTTCGGCCTAGAGTTGCAGAACGTCGGGATGGATGACCAATTTTGCCGCCTTGGGGGGGATTCAATTACAGCGATCCGCCTCAGAGTAGCAGCTCGCCGCAGCGGAATTGAGATGACTATGAAAGACATCTTCGACTCCCCAACTCTGTCCGAGCTGGCCCTCGTTGCTTCTACAACGCAGACCAGTGTTCAGGATTTGAACCCGTTTGAGCTCATCCCTAAAGAATCTGCAGGAGAGATTTTGCATTCAGCTGCCGCGCAGTGTGGAGTCTCCGAAAACGAGATCGAGGATATATTTCCTGCTACAATGAGTGCTTGCTACTTTATGCTCACATCGGAGGCTGCACCAAATTGGTGGACGACCTACCATACATTTCCACTCCCGATGGATGTTGATCTAATTAGATATTTGGAATGCTGGAAATCTGCCATCTCTTCTCACCAGAACCTACGCTCTCGCATCGTCAAGACCGAAACAGCAATTTTCCAAGTCGTCTTGCAAAAAGAGAAAGAGTACATACGAACCGCAGAAAACCTCGAACCCTTCATTGAGCAGGAGAAGCGGACCACGATGAATTGGGGAGAGTCACTCAGTCGCTATTGCGTGGTGGAAGGAAAGGGTGATGGCCAACGCTACTTCGTCTGGACAGCAAAACAGGCAATATTTGACGCTTGGTCTCTGCATCTGCTGGCCCAAAATATCTCCAAAGCCTACTTCTCGAACGATCTCAGCATGGCGGATCCCCTTAAGCCCAGCCAACTCGTCAACTACAAATTGACTGCAGATCCCTCATCCGCCAAGAAGTGGTTTAATTCCCATTTCGCCAACGTCAAGCCTAACCCGATCTTCTCTACTCCTCCAGGCTATAAATTCGAGACCGACGTGTACGCAACTCGAAACCTTGAATTACCGCAACCACCATTATCCGCCCAATTCCCTACCTTCACTCTCTCTACCATTAGCGCAGTCGCCTGGGCCCTGGTACTTGGCCAACACACCGCCTCGAACGACATCTGCCTTGGCCTCGTACGTTCTGGTCGTAACATTCCTCTTCCCAGTACCGACACCTACATGGGGTCGCTTACGAGTCTGATGCCCCTGCGAGTGCGCCTTGACGGATCAGTAACGGTGCATGAGCTCCTTCGAAGATATCAGAGTGACTGGATCGAGTCGTCGGCCCATGATGCGTATAGTTTCATAGAGCTCATGGACGCAGAGACGAGCCCAGGAATTAAGGGTGCAGTGACAAGCACCATATCCCTAAATATCATCCATCCACTTGACAGTACTGACGACGAAGAAAACGAGGTAAGAAAGCTACCGCAAAACTACGAGATACCTGCAGGCGCAACCCAAAAGCCTTTGAACCTGAATGTGTTCCTACAGCGAGACGGAAACGTCAGGGTCATGACAAGAAGGGATCACATGGCGTGTACGAAGGAGTTAGCTGAAGCCTTTGTTAATTCGTTCGAACGTGTTGCCGGACAACTTTTGACGGCAGATGGAGAAACGACGGTGAGCCAGATCTTAGTGCCAGATACGACGGGGATCAGGCGTAGCTATTTTCCCAGCGCGAATGATCGCCAACTTGATATTTCCACTCAGAAAGACTGCCAACTCGATCTCTCAGCACTCAAGGACAAATCCGTCCTGCTGACAGGAGGAGCTTCTGGCCTTGGCCTGGCCACCGCTCGTGCTTTCGCTGCCGCTGGAGCCTACGTTACAATTGCCGACATACAGCCTGCAGAGGATGTTGGTGAGAAGATCGTTGAAGAATTGAAGAGCCAGGGATACAATGCCACGTATGCTTACTGCGACACGAAGAACTGGGACAGCCAAGTGAGCGCATTCAAGAAAGCTGTATTGTTCGGTCCAAGCAAGACGCTGGACGTTGTAGCAATGTTTGCCGGCGTAACCAGCGAACATGGCAACATCATGGATCACCTTGCCAAAGTCAAGCCGACCTTGGAAGAAGATCCTACGCCCCCACAGATCCAATGTCTCAACATCAACTTAATTGGTGTGTACTACTCGGCCTATCTTGCATTGAACTACTTTCGGTTACGGCCTGGAAATGAAGAAAAGAACACGTCATCCTTTAAATCCCTGAGCTTTATCAACTCCTTGGCCGGCTACCTCGACTTCCCCAACCACACGACCTATAACGCGAGCAAATTCGGCGCCCGTGGCATCTTCCGCAGTATTCGAAATTCCACCAAAGATATCGGCGTGCGCTGCAATTTGATCGCCCCGTGGCTCGTTCGTACCCCATTGACTATCCCTCTGCAACACAAACTCCCCGAGGGCAGCAAGGGTATTCATTGGGCCAAAGTCGAGGATGTGGTTGAGGCAGTGGGGAAGTGTGTTGTTGACGAGAAGATTAACGGTGAGCAGTGAAAGCACCCTCTGATCTCTTTCATGAACATCAAGCAGCATTCACTAATCCCCCCCTTTACAGGCCGTGCCTTCGCAGTAATGCCCGACGGCACCTTCGACCTCAATGATGATCTCGAGAGTGGATATGGCGGTGAGGAATTGAAGCGGGCTGTGCTAGCGAGGCGTAAGGCGGGCGATAGTATGGTTTGAAGGAGGCAGCTATCACCGGATTTCTAGATGGGCCAGCGTATCTCCGTGAGCATTGGTGTCACTTTTTGTGTAGGAAATAGAGGAGTTGGTAATCTTCGCTTCATAGGGCTGGTAGGGCTGGGGCCCTAGAGTTTTCACCTTCCACCTTCTAGATAGCCTCCTAACAGCAACAACCAAAATATCAATATGCCCTCATATTGTTACGATCCTAGCTACGCACCTATGTTGGTAGCTATGTTGGTGGCTATGTTGATGACTATCGCCGGCCGCTCGCCGCTAGGCTATAGGGTTGTTCCGAGGCCAACCCTATTCAGGGTTAG
>JAABUI010000218.1_pt1 | contig 69074 bp, 71 predicted proteins | sample 5559111 | NCBI WGS metagenome assembly JAABUI01 (sample SAMN10711870, study PRJNA513365) | rock metagenome | isolation source: Antarctica rocks | place: Antarctica: Victoria Land, Buttleship Promontory | reverse complement strand
CTAGGTGCGTGTTGTGTCCGACTACGCACTCGTCACCAATGATGGTCGGCCATTGCCGGGTGGTGTGGATGACGGTGCCGTCCTGGATGGACGTACGGCTGCCGATGCAGATCCTGCCGAAATCCGCCCGCAGCACGGCACCCGGCAACACCGAACTCTGCGCACCGATGGCGACGTTCCCGATAAGCACCGCATCGGGGTGGATGAACGCAGTGGGGTGAATCCGCGGTACGGACCCGTCCAGTTGATAGATCGGCATAGTTGTCTCCGGTAACTTGTGGTGGTTCAGAGGTTCAGCCGGGGGAAGACGCGCGCGGCGTTCCCGCTGAGTACCCCGGTCAGGATATCATCCGGGAGGTCTAGTCCGACAAGGGCTTCCACGTTGTGCCGCGCGCCTGGCACGCCCGGCCAGTCCGTCCCGAAGATCATCTTGGCCGCCAGTCGCGGCAGCTCGAAGTTGCGGTAGTACGCCGGAAGCTTCTTCGGCGGCAACCCGGCGAGGTCGAGCCACACATTCGGCTTGGTCTGGGCCATGAAGGCGGCTGCGTCGTACCACCAGCCGCGACCACCATGGGCGAAGACAAAGCTGAGGTCGCCGAAGTAGTCCACGGCGTCCATCAGCAGCTCAGGATTGCCGCAACTGGCCTGCGACCCGGGGAAGCTGGACACCCCGGAGTGGAAGATCACCGGGATCTCCCGCTCGAGGCAGCGCGCGTAGACGGGGTAGAGCTCCTTGTCGCCGGGGTCGAAGACGCCGTGCACCGAGTGCAGCTTGAGCGCCACGGCGCCGAGGTCGAGCTGGTGTTCGAGCTCGTCGACGAGGGGGAAATGCAGGTGTGGGTTGAGGTTCGCCACCAAGTGGAACCGCGTCGGGTTGTGCGCCACGATCGGGAGCAGATCCTCGATGGGCTGGATGCCGGTCGCCCGCGGGCTGTACTCGCAGAACAGCAGCGCATGGTCGACACCCTCCGCCGCGAGCAATGTGTCGAACTTGTCCGGAACCACGTCCCCGCGCTCGTCGTAGGCGCTGCGCCAGGGATGCTCGCCCGAGAACGTGTCGGCCCACTCCAGCTACGCCTGCTTGAGGGTCGACAGTCGGGGGGCGTGCACGTGAGCGTCGACGACCGTGCGCTCGTGGATCAAGAGGGCCTTCCCTTGCTCGACGGCGGTTTCTCATCGAACCCTACAACCGGGAGACGGCGGAGTCGGGTCAAGTAATCGGTCGCGACCCGCGCCCGCCTGCCGCCCGCGCTGATGGCATTCTCACCGTGCGACCGCCTCCAACCGTGGAGCGCGCGTGCAGACGAGGGAGCAGCAGTGACACCGACAGAGCCAACCGCCGAGTTGGACCCCCGCTTGAACACGGGTTTCACCAAGCTGATCGGTCTCACGATCACTGCCGCTTCCGGTGACGAGGTGCGGGCCGAGCTTGACGTTGGTCCGGAGCTGTTGCAGCCCAACGGAATTTTGCACGGGGGGGTGCACTGCACACTGGTTGAGAGCCTGGCCAGCATCGGCGGCGCACTGTGGCTGGGTGACGATGCCGGTCACGTGGTGGGGGTCTCCAACAGCACCGACTTCTTGCGCACCACCAAGGACGGAACGCTCTTCGCTGCTGCAACACCCGTCCACCGGGGTCGCTCCCAGCAGCTGTGGGAGGTTCGCATCACTGACTACGCCGAACGGTTGGTGGCCAAGGGACAGGTGCGGCTGCAGAACCTGCGTACCGTCGAGCGCACCCCGAAGGCCTGACCTCCTGCAATCCTGCGTCGAAGGAATCCCGCGTCGAAGGCCACAGTGGACGGACATAGGACTGAAACAGGTTGACGGCGGCGGGCGTGGACCCAGGGAGGTCCGGTCTGGCCGTCGCGGCGTGCACGCCTTCCGGTATGGATTCGCACCGGGGCGCCTGGGGTGGGACTGTGGAGTCGGAGCTAGGACCACCACCCCGGAGGAGCGTTGAGCATGAAGTTTGGTCTGCACATCCCCGATTTCACCTGGGAGGGCGGCGCGGACACCTTGCGGGGCGACCTCGCAGACGTGGCCCGCGTCGCCGAGCAGGCCGGGTTCGATCGGATCAGTGTGATGGACCATCTTTGGCAGATCGGCCCGGTCGGACCTGTGGAGCACGCGATGCTCGAGGCGTACACAACGCTCGGTTACCTTGCCGCCAAGACCGAGCGCGTGAAGCTGTTGACGGTAGTCACGGCCGTCGTCTACCGGGAGCCGGGACTGCTGGCCAAGGCGGTCTCCACCCTCGACGTGCTCTCGGGCGGGCGCGCCATGCTGGGCATCGGCGCCGCCTGGAACGAGGAGGAGTCTCGCGGACTCGGACTGTTTTTCCCCTCGACGGCGGAGCGGTTCGAGCGGTTGGAGGAGGCGCTGCAGATCTGCAAGCAGATGTGGAGTGATGACGACGGGCCGTATGAGGGGCAGCACTACCAACTGGGCCGCACACTCAACTCTCCGCAGCCACTCGCCAGGCCGCATCCACCGATCCTGATCGGTGGCGCGGGGGAGAAGAAGACGTTGCGCTTGGTGGCCCGTTACGCCGACGCGTGCAACATCTTCGATTCCGCTGAGCTGAGCCACAAGCTCGACGTGCTGCGCGCACATTGCGAACGCGAGGGGCGAGACTATGCCGACATTGAAAAGACGGTGCAGCTGCGCTTCGATGTCGGAGAGAACGGTGAACGGGTTGACGAGACGATCGAGCACCTGCGTGAGCTCGCCGAGCTGGGCATCCAGGTCGCGCACGGCGGGGTACCCAATGCGACCGCGCTGCGGCAGCTCGAGGTGATGGCCGAACGGGTGATCCCCGCCGTGGCCGACTTCTAGGCGTAGCTTTAGACGTTGCTTATATAAATGCATACCGATACGCTGCGTGGTGTGCACGCATTCGACCCCCCGGGCGATCCCGTTCGGCGGCAGATTCTGGGCCTGGTCGCCGAGGCTGAGTGCGCCGCTGGGCCGCCGCGGTGCAGGCAGAGTTTGGGATCTCCCCAGCCGGCCGTGTCCCAGCACCTTCACGTGTTCCGCGAGAACGTCGTCGCCACCGTTCGTACCGAAAGCACGCGTCGGCTTGATGCCGTCGACGCCGATCCGCTCCACGAAGCGGACGTGTGGCTCGCTCCGTACCGGCGATTGTGGACCCAACGACTCGACGCCCTGGGAACCGAGCTGGCCCGCGGGTCGACGGAAGCGACGCCAGATCACCCCTCACCAACACGAAACAGGGAGACCATGAGCACCGACCGCACGCAACACGAATTTCGTCGTCGTCAGATCGAGTCGGGCGAGGCGCGCTGCGCGATCTTTCGCCGAACCTACGACGCGCCGATCGAGGACGTCTGGGATGCCTGTACCGATCCGGTCCGGCTGAGCCGGTGGTACGCACCTGTAGCCGGCGACCTTCGCGAGGGCGGCACGATCACGCAGGGAGATTTCGGCTCGGGAACGATCCGCCGGTGTGCGGCACCGCACCTGCTCACCGTTGCGCTCGGCGGCGACCCTGCCCCAGACGAGATTGAGCTTCGCCTGCAACCCGGCCCCGGCGACACCACTGTTCTCGAGTTCGAGCACGCGACGACGCTGGACTCGCACGAGATCGGCGGACAAATCTTCGACGCGGTCTACTGCATGGGTGGGGGATACGGACCACGGCTGGTCACCCTCGGGCTGCACCTCCGCGGCGAGCTCCCGGCAGACCTGGACCCGACCACGCTGCACCTGCTGCCGGAGTTTGCTCCCGTGATCACTGCGAGCATGACGGCCCTCGACGAGCTGGTGCAGACCGACAAGGCGGGGGCTGCGCCCTGTGCGTGCAAAGGTTGCGCCCGTGGGCCCATTTCACGCACAGGCGCGCAGCGCCAACTTGGTGACGGTGTTCCAGTTGCGTGCGGTGACCGTGACGCCGAGGTACTTCTCCGCGAAACCGCCCGCGGGAGGCGCCTGCAAGATGCCGTCCGGGCACCACTGGTAGATCACCCGATGCCCGAGTGCGATCGTGCTCGGCTCCAGCGCGCACGGGTCGTGCGCCTGCAGCAGTGCGGGGGACGGTGTGGCCGACAGAAAGATCGCCATCAGCTTGGAACCCTCGTCGGCGTGCTCGGGCCAGGGGTTGGCCGCGATGACCGCGCGCAGCTCCGGTTCGTCGCGGATGAGGCAGCGGACGTTCACCCCGAGATCGGCGGAGATCGCCTGTTCGATCCGCGCGGCGAGCTGGTCCGGGTCGCTGCGGGGGCAGAAGAACACGGCGTTGCCGCTGTTGAGGTGCGTACGCACGTCGGCGTACCCGAGGCGGGTCAGCAGCTCGCGGAGCTCCGCCATGACGATCTTCTTGTTTCCGCCCACGTTGATACCGCGCAGGAGAGCCACGTAGCCGGTCATGCGTCACGGTCCTTTCGTGGTCGCCGGCACCACCGCTGCGTGTTGCGCCATCCCGGCCAGCAGGTCGCCATGCTCGTCGATCCGATCCGCCAGCATCGACGCGGTGAATGTCAGGCTCGCTGCAGTTGTGCAGCTTTCCACCTCGGTCCAGGTCAGTGGGGTCGAGACCGTCGGGCTGTCCCTGCCGCGCAGCGAGTAGGGGGCGACGGTGGTTTTGGCCGGGTTGTTCTGGCTCCAGTCCACAAAGACCTTGCCGGGCCGCTGATCCCGGTTCATGCGCCACAGCACCTGCTCGGGCAGCTCACCCGTCAGCTCCTGCGCCAGGTGCCTGGCGTAGGCCGACGTTGCGGCCGCATCCTTGGTACGCACCGGAACCAGCAGGTGCAGGCCGACACCGCCGCTGGTCTTGGGCCACGCCCGTAGTCCATCCTCGGCAAGGCGTTCCCGCAGCGTGACGGCGACGGCGCAACACTCCACGACGCCCGCTGGAGCGCCGGGGTCGAGGTCGAACACCATGAGGTCCGGCGGCTTCGGCTGGTGGCGGGCCGCGCCGCGGGTGCCGAAGCGCCATTGCGGTACGTGCAGCTCCAGTGCCGCAAGGTTGGCTGCCCACACCAGTGCGGCGTCCTCCTCGAGCACCGCATGCCGCACCGGCTCGGAGCTGCGCCCGGGCACCAGCTCCGTCCGAATCCAGTCGGGCGTGTCGGCGCCCGCGTGCTTCTGCACGAAGTTCTTGTGCTGCACGCCATTGGGAAAGCGACGCAAGGTGACGGGCCGCCCGCGAAGGTGGGGGAGCAGTACCGGGGCGATGGATGCGTAGTAGGAGATGACCTCCGCCTTGCTGCAGCCGTGCGCTCCCGGGTAGAGCCGCTTGTCCAAATTGGACAGGCGTAGTCGGCGACCGCCGAACTCCACCGACTCAGTCATCGTTGAGGCCTCTCCACCGCGGTTGGCGCAGCATCCCGTCCGCCGTCCAGGTGGCGAACTCCACCTCGCCGAGCAACTGAGGGTCCACCCAGCGTGCCGCTTTGGCCCGCGCGGCCGGAAGCCCGCCGGTGAAGGGAGAGTCTTTGCGCTGCAATGGCTTCAACAAGGCCGCCAGCTCGCGCAGCGCGCGGTCGGTGAACCCGGTGCCCACGTTGCCGACGTAGCGCAGTCCTCCGCCGTCGTCCGCGACCCCGAGCAACAACGACCCCACTCCGTTGGCGCGGCGTCCCTCGCCGGGCTGCCAACCGCCGATCAGTACGTCCTGCTTGCGCAGGTTCACCAGCTTGCGCCATTGCTCGGTGCGCAGGCCTGGCCGGTACACGCTGGCGCTGTGCTTCGCCATGACGCCTTCCAGTTCCTGCTCGCGAGTGGCGTCCAGCACCTCATCCATCGTGCCCGCCAGCAGGGGTGGCACCGACCAAGCCGGCCCGCTCAGCTCCAACGCCTCCAGCAGCGCTCGCCGCTCGGCGTGCGGCAAGCCGATGGTGGATCGTCCGTCCAGGTGCAGCAGATCGAAGATCAGGTAGGTGACCGATGACTCCCCGCTGCCCCGCGATCGTGCGCGGCTGTTGGCCTTGGTCCCCATGCGCTGCTGCAGCAGGCCGAAGTCGGGGCGTCCGTCCGGCCCCAGAGCCACCAACTCGCCGTCCAGCAACACCTCGTGGTCGGCCAGCGCCGCTCCAAGGCCGGCGAGCCCGGGTGCCGATGTCGTGATGTCCTTGCCGGAGCGACTGCTCAGCCGTACCCGGCCGCCGATGACCTGCGCCAGTGCCCGGTACCCGTCCCACTTGACCTCAAACGTCCAACCGGCGGCCGTAGCGGGCTTGCCGGTGACCGCGAGCATGGGGGACAGCTCGGCGGGTACCGGTTGGTAGTCGGGATCGGTGGGTGGGTCGCGCCGGCGCAGCGTCCAGTGCTCGGAGTTGTCGCCACGGTTCCGGTGCAAGATATGACGTCCGGCCAGCACCGAACCCTGCAGCGTGAACTCGATGGTGCCGGCAGTCCAACGGGTGATCTCCACGGGGCCGCTGTCGGTGACCCGTACCCGGCCGCCCCCGTACTCACCGGCCGGGATCGTCCCCTCGAACTGCGCGTAGGAGAGGGGGTGGTCTTCGGTGTGCACGGCCAGCCGTTCGACACCCGGCGCGCGGGGCAGGCCCTTGGGCACGGCCCAGGAGACCAGGACGCCGTCGTGTTCCAGCCGCAGATCCCAGTGCAGGGAGCTGGCGTGATGCTCCTGGACGACAAAGATCGCCCCCTTGTTGCCGGCGCGCGGTGCGCTGCCGTCGGGCTCGGGGGTGATCGAGGGATCGCGGCGCGACCGATAGGTGGCGAGGCGGTCGAGCTCAGGCACCGCAGCCTCTCAAGCACTGCGCTTGCGCGGAGCGCTCTTTTTCGCCGGTGCCTTCGAGGCGGGCGCCTTCTTCGCGGGCGCTTTCTTCGCCGGCGTCTTCTGGGCTGCCTTCTTCGCGGGTGCCTTCTTCGCCGCCGGTTTCGCGGCTGTCGTCGCGGGGGCCTCCACAGCCTTCGGCTTGGATCGGTCGATGCTGCGCTGCAAGGCCGTCATCAGGTCCACCACCTGCGCCTTTTCGCCGGTGTCCGCCGCGGCCGCAGGCAGGGCGGCACCTGCCGCCTTCGCTTCGATCATCGCGGCCATGGCATCGCGGTAGTCGTCCTTGAACTCCTCCGGCTCGAAGTCACCGGCCATGGTCTGCACCAGCGAGTCGGCCATCGCCAGCTCGTTCTTGCGGGTGCCGATTTCCTTGTCCAGGAACGGGAAGTCCGGCTTGCGGATCTCGTCGGGCCACATCATGGTGTGCAGCACGATCACGTCGTCCCGGGCCCGGAGCATGGCCAGGGTCTCCCGTTGGCGCAGCGTGATCTTGACGACGGCCATGCGACCGGACTCCACCAGCGCTTGGCGCAGCAACACGTACGGGCGTTCGGCTGCGGGGTCGGGTTCGACGTAGTAGCTCTTCTGGAAGTAGATCGGGTCGACGGCCGAGCGTTCGACGAACTCCAGCACCTCGATCGCCCGATCGGTGCTGATCGGCAGGTTGGCCAGCTCCGCGGGCTCCAACACCACCAGGCGCCCATCCTCCAGCTCGTAGGCCTTGGAGATCTGGTCCCCGCTGACCTCCTCGCCGTCGACGGAGCACACCTTCTTGTACCGGATCCGGCCCTGGTCGGCGGCATGCACCTGGTGCAGCCGGAAGTCGTGCTCCTCGGTGGCGGTGTACAGCCGCACAGCGATGGAGACCAGACCAAAGGAGATGGCGCCCTTCCAGACTGCTCGCATCTGCCGATTGTGACCTATGACCGTGCTCTCGCGCAGCATGCAGGCCGATGTCGGCGCGCTGGACTGCTCACAGGTCAGCGAGCAGGGAGCTGTCGAAGCGGGCGAGCAGATCGGCTGGGTCGCTGTAGACCTCGACGGCACCGACCTCGCGCAGCTCCCCCTCGGACACTCCACCGCTGAGCACAGCGATGAAGCGAATGCCCGCTGCTGCGGCCGCCTTGCCGTCCCACACGCTGTCGCCGATGGTCACCGCGTTCTCCGCCGTCAGCTGATAGTTGGCGGCCGCCGTTTGCAACAGGTCCGGTGCCGGCTTGGTTTCATCGACGTCCTCAGAGGTCACGCACCCGGCGATGCTCTCCGCGCCCCCGATCCGCGGCAGCATCCAGTCCAGATCCTTGGCCTTTCCGCTGGTGGCCAGCACCACCCGCAGACCCGCCTGGTGACAGCGGAGCAACAGCTGCGCCGAGCCCGGCAATGCCTGCACCTCGTCCTGCAGCGCGGCGTACTCGTCGCTGTGCGCGTCGGCGACGGCATCATCACTGTGGCCGATGAGGTGCGGAACCAGCTGGTCGTCACCGAGGCCGATCGCCCGATGCACCTGGGCGACAGTCACTTCCGCGTATTCATGGCGCCGGAACGCGCGGGCCCACGCGAGCGCGTGGTGATAGGTGCTGTCCAACAGGGTTCCGTCGATGTCGAACAGCACTCCGGAGTCATCGACCATTGGTCGCCCTCTCTTGAGTGGACGCGTTTACCGCCCGACCAGCGGTGTCGGCGACGAAGTCGACAGCGAGATCGCGCAGCTTGATGTTGCGTCGCATACTCTCCTCGCGCAACACCGTGAACGCGTCGTCGGGACCGATCTGGTGCACTGCCATGAGAATTCCCTTGGCCTGCTCGATGGGAGCACGGTGGAGAATCGCCTGGTGCAGCTGCGCCTCGAGGATCTCCGTGGAGTGCACCAGCGCGTATTCCGAGAGTCCCCGGCTGGCGCACCCCACGAGCAGTGTGATGAAGCCTTGGTCGGCGCTCTCGAAAGCCGCCTCGTCGGCGCTGTACAGGTTGAGTGCGCCGATCGACTCGCCGTTCGCGGACATGGGAGCCGCGAGAAACGATCCGACGTCGTGACGCTGAGCTACCGAGAAGAGCTCGGGGAACTCCTGATGCACCATCGTCGCGCTCATCGCGACCACCTCGGACTGCCGCATGGCGCGCAGGCACGGGCCGTCATCCAGTGCGTACTGGACGTCGTCGACCGATTGCACCCGCTCATGCGTGCGCGACGCCGTGAAAGGATCGGCACCGAACTGCGCGGTGACGCCCGCCCAGTCGGCTCCGTCGATCAACTCGACCGCGAGATGCGTGGTTCTCTCCAGCAGGTCGAGCAGGTCCTCCTCCGAGCGGATGGGATGTTGCAGCTGATGCAACACGTCGGCCGTCTCCTTGGGCCGGGCCGCGACGAGCCGGCTGAGCTCATCGGCTGCGAGCTGAATCCCGGGCATGGCGTGGACACCTTCGATAAGGGGCTCGACGCCGCCGGAGGTACGAGTTGCCCTCTGGCTGAATACTAGACCCGTTGGTTGGGCGACCGAGCCATACCAGACAAAGGCGGGTGCCAGATGATCGACGACCGAGTCGATGTTGACGAACCGAACAACGCCGTGAGTGAACTCAGCGCAGCGCTGCGTCGGCGGGTCGACAGGGTGGGGCGATTCTTCCTGTTGATGGCGGTGGGACTCGTCGTGTGGGTGGTCTATCTCGCGATCAAGCTGCCTGGTCGCCGGCTCGCGGTGCACTACGACATCGCGTGGGTCGGCTTCGACTCCGGCTTGGCCGTCGCACTGTTGCTCACCGGTGCGTTGGTGATCAAGCGGAGCCCACACGTCGTCCTACCAGCCGCAGGTACTGCGGCGCTGTTGCTGGCCGATGCGTGGTTCGACGTCGTGGCGGCCCGTGGCGGCGCGCTTGTGGTGGCCATCGTGTCCGCGGCAGGGGTGGAGCTGCCGCTGGCGGCCCTCTCCGTGATCGTTGCCCTTCGCGCGATCCGGCGGCTGACCGCTGACCGGCGCGCCTGAACCAGGAGCTTCGTCGCGCGTGCGGAAGGGCCCGCATTGCGATGTACTTCAGGTGACTCGTACGGCGACGATATGTACTACCGATGAATCCGTCGCCAGTCGCGAGGGTGTCTTTCCGACTGGAGGTGCTGGTGGTTACCGTGAACCGTTCAAGCTCGGCATCGCCGGAAGCGGTGTGGTCAGCCATCGCGCGGCGCAACCGGGAATGCTTGCGCCGCTTGGCCTTGCTTGCCGAGCGGCACTCAGGGTGACCGCGGTCGAGCGGGTGGTCGTCGTGGTGCCCGCGCACGATGAGCAGGAGCTGCTGGACGAGTGCTTGCGTGCCCTGCAGCTGTCGGCGCACGCCATACCGGTTCCGACCGAGCTTGTGGTGGTACTCGACGCCTGCACGGATGACACCGCGTCGGTGGTCGATCGCCGGGCGCGAATTGTGGTGATCGACCAGCGCAATGTGGGAGCGGCGCGCGCCGCGGGCTTTGCTGCGGCGGGCGGGCGCTGCGGTTCCGAAACCTGGTTCGCCACCACCGATGCGGACACCGTCGTGGGTCCGGAATGGTTGCGCGCCCAGCTTCGCCGCGCCAGCGCCGGCGCGCAGATGGTGCTGGGCACGGTCGTCGTCGACAGCTGGGGGCCGCACTCGCCGCAGGTCCGCGAACGGTACGGCCGGCGCTATCGCAGCGTCGACGGACATCGGCACGTCCACGGCGCCAACCTCGGACTACGTGCGGACACCTACTGGTCTGCCGGTGGTTTTGCCGCGCTCGACACCGGTGAGGACGTCGACCTGGTCCATCGCGTGCGTGCGGCGGGGGCGGCAGTCTGCTGGTCGGCCGAGCTCCCGGTGCGGACGTCCAGCCGACTTGAGGGACGCGCACCCGAGGGCTTCGCGGCGCACCTGCGGGCACTTGAGGCGCAGCCGAACGTGCTGGTGTCATGAGTTCGCAACGGTTGCGCGAACTCGTGCAGTCCGGCGCTTTGCCGCTGCCCCTCCCCGGGTGCGGTGCAACCCGCAGCCGCTGGGCCGCGCTCGCCGCGTTCGCTCGGGAGGACGTCGTGCTGGGGCGTCTGGTTGAGGCGCACACCGATGCCGCAGCCATCCTCCTCGAGCTCGGCGCAGGATCGGTGGAAGCCGGACAAGTGTGGGGAGTGTGGGCGGCGGAGGCCCCGACGCCCGTGGTCACTGCCTATCGCGCCGGCGCACGGTGGCAGCTGCGTGGAACCAAGCTGTGGTGCTCGGGGGCGCACAGCTGCACGCATGCGTTGGTGACGGCGCGGACGGGGGAGCAGCGTGCACTCTTCGCCGTCGAGCTCTCCCAGTCCGGTGTGGCGCCCGTACCGGACAGCTGGCCCGCGGTGGGCATGGCGGCCAGCGACTCCGGTGCTGTGGTGTTCGACGAGGCTGCGGCGGTGTTGGTCGGCACGCCAGGGGCGTACTTGAGCAGACCGGGTTTCTGGCACGGCGCCATCGGGGTGGCTGCGTCCTGGTACGGCGGTGCGTGCGGGGTGGCCGATGCATTGGTCGACAGGGCCGCTCGCGGCGGAGTCGACGAGCATGCGTTGGCGCATCTGGGCCACGTGGCAAGCGTGCTCAGCGGTGCCCGGTGGGCACTGGACGCCGCCGCCGCGGAGGTAGACGCAGACCCCTATGACGACGCTCGGATGGCTCAGAGCCGCGCCCACCGGGTCCGCGCGGTGGTGGAGGCCGCGGCGACCGACACCATGCAGCACGTCGGACGAGCACTGGGCGCCGGTCCACTGTGTACTGATGCAGCGCACGCCCATCGGGTGGCCGACCTGACGGTGTATCTGCGGCAGAGCCACGCCGAGCGCGATCTGGCCACACTGGGCGGTCACGTCGTCGAGCACGGTGCGCCCTGGTGAGCGCCATCCCGGTCATCCACGGTGGCGGTACCCCGGAGTTGCGGTGGCGCAGCTGGTCTCGGGTGTTCCCCCCGCTGGAGCTTGCCGGGTGCCGAAGACTGGTAGTGGTCGCGCCGCACCCGGATGACGAGGTTCTGGGCGTCGGTGGGTTGATGGCCACGGCCGTGGGCACGGGCGTCGAACTGGACATCGTGGCCGTGACCGACGGTGACGCTTCGCATCCGGGTTCACCCACGGTCACCCCGGCGGAGCTCGCCCGGTTGCGCCCCGCGGAGTCGGCCTCTGCCCTGCTAGCGCTCGGCCTGAGCCCGGCTACTACCCGACTCCGCGTACCGGACGGACGCGTGCGGCGGCACGAACCTCAGGTGACCGAGGCGCTGCGGTCGTTGCTCGCCGGCGACCCGACGGGCACCTGGTGTCTGGCCACCGCGCGTTTCGACGGTCATCCCGACCACGAAGCCACGGGTCGTGCCGCGGCCGCTGCCTGCACCGCGACGGGTGCCCGCCTATTGGAATACCCGGTGTGGACGTGGCACTGGGCGAAGCCCGACGACCCCACGGTGCCCTGGGAACGTGCCAGCACCATCGTGCTCCCTGCCGAGCTTGAGCAGGCGAAAAAAGCTGCGGCGCAGTGTTTTGGCACCCAGATCAGACCGTTGTCGGACGATCCGGCCGACGCCGCGGTGTTGCCGACACCGATGCTGGAGCGGCTACTGCGCAGTTGGGAGCTGGTCTTTTCATGAATCCGAACTCGTTGCCCGCCAGCTACTTCGAGCGGATGTACGCCGAGTCCGACGATCCCTGGGGCTTCGACAGCCGCTGGTATGAGCAACGTAAGTACGCGCTCACCCTGGCCGCGCTACCCCGGCAGCGTTACCGCCGTGCGTTCGAGCCCGGCTGTTCGGTCGGGGTGCTGACGGCGATGCTGGCCACCCGCTGCGACGCGCTCCTGGCCACCGACGTCGCCGCCGTGGCGCTACAGAGGGCGGACGTCCGGCTGGCCGCGGCCAACACCGACTGCGCCGTCGAACTGCAGCAATGGGCCTTGGGCACCTCCTGGCCGCAGCGCACCTTCGACCTGATCGTGTTCAGCGAGCTCGGCTACTACCTCGATGCCGAGGCATGGCGCGGGGCGCTGGACGCGGCAGTGGCGGCGCTCGAACCCGGCGGCACCCTGCTGTGCGCGCACTGGCGTCATCCGGTGGTGGACTATCCGCAATCGGGTGACGCAGTGCACGCGGCGGCGCGAAACACCGATGGTGTGGTCTGGACGGGCGGTTACACCGACGCCGACTTCCTGCTCGACGTCTTTGCCGCGACGAAGACGTCTGCGCAGTCGGTCGCCGAAGCTGAGGGCTTGGTGTAGCTGCGCTGGCGGAGCGCTGCGGAACGGGCCACGATGACGTACAGACATTCGAGACGAGGAGATCACCATGGCCAACCAGTTCGCTCTTGACGTGACGAAGATCCGTGACGACGCTCGCGCGAAAATGTCGGAGGGCGCGGTGACCAAGGGCAACACCGGCGACACGCCAGCCATCATCGACGTGCTCAACGATGTGGTGGCCACCGAGATCGTCTGCTACCTGCGTTACAGCCAGCACGCCATCGTCGCCTCCGGGGTCGATCGGGCGCAGGTGGCCGCAGAGTTCACCGAGCACGCCGCTGAGGAGCTGCAGCACGGCCTGCGCGCGGCGGAGCGCATCAGCCAGCTGGGCGGCACTCCGGACTTCAACCCGGCCACCCTGGCCGAGCGTAGCCACACCGAGTACGTGCAGACCGAGGAGACCGACCTGACCAAGATGCTGGAGGAGAACCTGGTCGCCGAGCGCATCGTGATCACCAGCTATCAGGAGATCGCCCGCTGGATCGGTGACAGCGACCCGACGACCAGGCGGCTGATGGAGCAGATTCTCGAGGAAGAGGAAGGGCACGCCGACGACCTCAACGACCTGCTCGGGAACTGATGGCGACGAGTTCTGCCACAGCAGATGCCGTGGTGATCGGGGCGGGGCACCACGGCTTGGTGGCAGCCAATGCGTTGGCGGACGCCGGCTGGGACGTCGTGGTCCTCGAGGCGTCCGACACGGTGGGGGGCGCTGTTCGCTCCGCCGAGCTGGTCCTGGGTTTCACCGGCGACCTGTTCAGCGCGTTCTACCCCCTTGCCGCTGCCTCGACCGCGATCTCCTCGTTGGGGCTGGAGGACCACGGCTTGAGCTGGTGCCATGCGCCGTCCGTCGTCGCTCACCCCTTTGGACCCGACGACACCGAAGGTGCTGTGCTGCACCGCGACCCAGCGCAGACCGCGGCCGTGCTGGCGCAGCACGACCCGCGGGACGGACGGTCGTGGCTCGCGCTCGTCGAGCAGTGGCACCGGATCAAGCAACCGTTGCTGAACACGTTGTTCCAGCCGTTCCCTCCCGTGCGCGGACCGGTGGGCATGCTCCGCGCGCTCGGTACCACCGAGTCGCTGCGCCTGGCGCGCTTCATGATGTTGCCCGCCAAGCGCATGGCCGAGGAGCTGTTTCACAGCGAGGCCGCACGCTTGCTGCTGCTGGGCAACGCCATGCACGGGGACGTCCCGGTGGATGCGCCGGTCAGTGGGGCCTTCGGATTCTTGCTCACCATGCTTGCCCAAGACGTCGGCTACCCCGTGCCCAGGGGCGGTGCCGGTGCGCTGACCCAGGCCATGCTCAGGCGCGCGGAGGCGGGGGGGGTGCAGGTGCACATCGGACAACGGGTGGAGGCGGTCGAGGTCAGTGGGGGCCGTGCGGTGGCGGTGCGCACGGTTGGGGGCATGCGGGTGCAGGCCAAGCGAGCGGTCATCGCCGATACCTCGGCGATGAGCCTGTACCGCGACCTGCTGCCCGCCGATGCCGTGCCCGCACGCATCCTGGCCGACCTGCACCACTTCGAGTGGGATACCCCGGTGGTGAAGGTCAACTACGCCTTGGACGCCCCAATACCGTGGCGGGCCAAGAACCTGCACGGCGCAGGCACGGTGCACCTGGGGGCCAACGAGCGCGGTCTGGTGCGCTGGATGGCTGATCTCGGCACGGCGGTGGTTCCGCGGACGCCGTTCATGCTGTTCGGGCAGATGACGACCAGCGACGCCAGCCGGTCGGCCGAAGGGACCGAGAGCGCCTGGGCCTACACCCACCTACCGCGGGGGGTCACCGACGACGAGTCGGCGGACATCCTCGCCGGCCGGGTAGACGAAGTGCTCGAGGCGCATGCCCCCGGGTACGCCACGCAGGTCGTCGGGCGCGTCGTGCAGCGGCCGAGCGACCTGCACGGAAGCGATCCAAACCTCATCGGAGGCAACGTCAACGGAGGGACGGCGCAACTGCAGCAGCAGCTCATCTTCCGACCGACCCCCGGGCTTGGCCGAGCCGAGACCCCGGTGGACGGGTTGTATCTCGGCAGCGCAGCGGCACATCCCGGTGGCGGGGTGCACGGGGTGTGCGGGCTGAACGCCGCTCGAGCGGCATTGGGTGAGCAGCGTTGGCGCGGTCTGCCCAAGCGTCGGGCGATGAGCGCGCTGCTGGCGCTGGTCAACCGCGAGCCGGGTGTGAGCGGCGCTGCTGACGCGGCCTCGCGATAACGTGCACCCGTGACCGACACCGACGTGCGAAGCGACACCCGCGCAGGTCGCCGCGATCGCCTGCTCGACGCCACCACGGCAATCGTGGTCAGCGACGGATGGTCGAGCGTCACGATGAGCCGCCTGGCCGCGGCGGTGCAGATCAGCAGGCAGAGCGTGTACAACGAGCTCGGCAGCAAGGACAAGCTCGCCGTCGCCTTGGTCACCCGGGAGAGCGATCGTTTCCTCGCCGTGGTGCAGCTGCGACTACTCGCCAACCAGGCCGACATGACGGCGGCGATCATGGCCGCCGTTCAAGCCGCGTTGGACCTGGGCGAGGACAATCCGCTGATCAAAGCGGTGGTGTTCGCCGGGCACGGCAACGAAGACGTGTTGCTGCCTCTGCTCACCGTGCGGCCCGAGCCGGTGTTGGAGTCGGCCGTGGCGATGATGACCACCTTCGCCGACGAGCACTGGGGCGAGCAGACAGTTCCGTCTGCGCACCTACATGAGCTGATGGACGCCGTGGTGCGCTTGACACTGAGCCACCTCATGCAACCGCGCTGGCCGACTGAGCGGGTCACCGCCATGATCGGGCGCATGGTGCAGGCCGCTCAGGCTGCCGCAGCCCAGTCGTAACGCACGTCGGTCAGCTCCACACTGGCCTCCCAGAGTCGAGCGGCCAACGCCGGATCAGCGGCCTGCGCAGACATCGTCGCCGGTTTTGGCGCCCCGCGGGACTCCATCAGCAGACTGGGGCCCGTGTAGGAGCCACCAGCGGCCTCGGTGGCGGCGTACAGCGACGGTCGGGCGCCTGCCTTGGGAGACTGCAGAACCAGCTTGGTGATCGCGCCCGCCGCGATGCGCAGCACCGGGTTGCTGCCCATGCCGTCGGTACTGCTGAACAGCTTGGTGGACGACAGGCCCGGGTGGGCAGCGGTGCTGACCAGGTCACTGCCGGCGCCGTCGGACCGGCGTTGCAGTTCCAGCGCGAACAACAGGTTCGCGAGCTTGGAGTTCGCGTACGCCAGCGGGGACAGGTATCCCGCGGTCAGCTGCAGGTCGTCGAAGTTCAGCTGTGGGCCCTGCTTGTGGGCGATCGAGGACACCGTGACCACGCGTGGGTTTGCGGCCGCCAGCAGGTGGGGCAGCAGGAGGCCGGTCAGCGCGAAGTGGCCGAAGTGGTTCGTGCCCAGCTGCAACTCGAAGCCGTCCGCGGTCTCGGTGCGCCGCAAGGGGTATATCACGCCGGCGTTGTTCACCAGCAAGTCCAGCGGCCGGCTCCAGGCACCGGCGAACGAACGGACCGATGACAGGCTCGCGAGGTCGAGCGCGGTCACCTCGATCTGCGCCTCGGGGGCGGTGGCGGCCATCTTCGCTGCCGCCTTTGCTGCCTTCTTGGCACTACGGCACGCCAAGGTCACCACGGCGCCCCGGCGGGCCAGCTCCAGTGCGGTGAAGTAGCCGATGCCGGAGTTGGCGCCGGTGATGATCGCGCTGGTTCCGGCGAGGTCGGGCTGGGTGTCGGTCACCGGCCTAGCCTAAGCGTGACCCCGGCAGGACTTACCCGCTCTTGCGTCGGAACTCGCGCTTGGCGCCGATTGCGCCGTGCGTCTCGGGGCCCTTACCGCGTGCATGGTCTTTGTGCTCGACCCCGCTGTCGTTGCTCTGCTTGCGCTCCAGCGCGGCTCGCATCTTGGCCCGTACGCCCTCAGTGGTGTTGTCGGCCTCCATCGATGCCTCCTCTGGTGGGATGGTTCCCGTCACCCTCGCACGGAGATCCGGCGGCGTCGAGGGGATTACTCCCACACCGTGGGCACGCCATGGGCCACCGAGGTGCCGATGATCGTGCGCGCACCTGTGGGCCACAGCTGCAGCACGACGAGGAACTCGTGCCGGGCCGCGGGCGTGCGGCGCGTCGGCTCGAGCGACAGGTGAGTGTATGGCGTCTCGTCCGTCGCCGACGCGCCCAGCCCACCCATGAGCGCAGCGGCCCGGCCCACCTCGTTGGTTTGCGGCGGATGGTCGAGCCAGCGCCAGACGTCATCGGCCCGCGTCCGCAGCACCGCCTCGAAAGCGAGCCATCCCGCGGCCGCGTCCCACGCACCACCGACGCTCGGGTAGTACCTCGCGAGCTCCGGCGCCTCGTTGCTGAGAACCAGATGGTGCACGCTGCCGGCGAGACGCAAGGCCAGTGCCGAAGGGCCGGAATCGTGCTCGTGCCCGGCAAGCACCGCGCTGCACACGCCGCCCTCATCGATGTCTTCGGCGATCCGGCGCAGCAGCGATGCATACATGGGGGAGCCGAGTCGCCCGCATGCCGCGGCCTGCCGCCGGAAGTACTCGGCCATCGCCATGCGGGCACTATCTCACTGCGGTGGCTCGGGTAGCGTGGCTGCGCGCCCATGCCACACTCTCAGTCCGCCATCGTCGCCAGGCTTCGCGCCGCTGGTTGCGTCTTCGCCGAGGACGAGGCCGAGCTGCTCATCACCGCAGCACGCACGCCGGCCGAGCTCACCGCCATGGTCGAGCGCCGCATCGTCGGAGTGCCGCTGGAGCAGATCCTCGGCTGGGCCGAGTTCTGCGGCCTTCGGATCACCGTGGAGCCCGGAGTCTTCGTACCCCGCCGTCGGACCGAGCTGCTCGTGCGTCAGGCCCAGGTCCTCGCGGGCGAGGGGGCAGGGGTAGTGGTGGTCGAGCTGTGTTGCGGGTCGGGCGCAGTGGGCGCCGCGCTGCTCGCACGCCTGGCCCGGGCGGAGGTGTACGCCGCGGACATCGACCCCGCCGCGGTGCGGTGCGCCCGCCGCAACATCGTGGGGGTGGGCCGCGTGTTCGAAGGCGACCTGTACGAGCCACTGCCCGCGACCCTGCGCGGCCGCGTCGATATCCTCGTCGTCAACGCGCCCTACGTGCCCACCGAGTCGATCGCCACGATGCCGCCCGAGGCACGCCTACGCGAACCTCGTGCAGCGCTCGACGGCGGCACCGATGGACTCGACGTCCAGCGTCGCGTTGCAGCTGGGGCGTCGGAGTGGCTGGCACCGGGTGGCCACCTGTTGATCGAGACGAGCGAGCGCCAGGCACCACACACGCTTGACGCCGTCGCCCGCAGCGGACTGCGCGCCCGGGTGGCTCGATCCAACGAGCTGGACGGCACTGTCGTCATTGGAACCATGCTGGACCAACCACCTGGCGCCCTCAACTCTTGATGACCTGCACCGAGTCGTAGACCTGCTTCATCTGTTTGTCCCAGTCGCCTGACGCCGCGATGAAGCGAATCGTGGACGTGACACCGGGCTCGACCTGTACGAAAAGGCTCACCTGCTCCACATGCCTCGATCCGGTGGACAACTCGATGTCGCGCTCGAAGCGCAAGAACTTGGCGGTCTGGGCACCAGGCACCGCGGCATTGCCTCCGTCGAGGAACTTGTATCCGGGGGCCTGCTCGGCCAATGCTCGCGCCCCCGCGGGCAACGTGTCGATCTGTACCTCCTTACCGCTGATACCCATGGAGAACTGAACCCCGGCAGGAAGCGGCTGGGTGCCCTCGGCCAACCCGGCAGCCCATTCATAAGTTGTCTTGTCCGTGGAAACTTTCTCGGGACTGTAGATCACCCACACGGAGGGCATCTGCACCTTGATGGCATGGCCAACGATGAAGCGGTTGCCGCCGATCGTGGTCGTCGTGAACTTGGTATCCACCGCGGAGGTGGATGCCGGAGCCGCGCCGGAAGAAGACGCCGCTGACGGCGGCGCGGGCTGCGCGCTTGTCGACGTCGTGGCTGACGTCGGTGGGGGAGCAGCAGCCTCGTTGCTTCCACAGGCAGTGCCCATCATCGCCATGGCGACGACTGCGCCACCGGCCATGACCAATCGTGCTCGACGGTGCACCGGTTCCCCCCTCGGCTGACGGTCGCCTGTGATCGCGTCACTGCACATCATATGTTCGGCAACCGGACAATACGGCTGGCCTTTGCCTGTAGCGCCACCTACGGGACCCAGTCAGGTGCTCAACGAAGCAGGGAACCGGGGTTGAGTAGCAGCGGTACAGGCAACTGTGGCTGGTGAGTAGGTGCGGTCGCGCGCAGGATTAGGCCAGTACCGGGGGGCGCAGCGCACCGGCGAGGCTGTCGAGGGCGCCGTCGACGACGCGGTAGAAGGACCAGCGGCCGCGTTGTTCGCGGGTGAGTAGGCCTGCGTCGACGAGTTGTTTGAGGTGGTGGGACACGGTGGGCTGGCTCAGGCCGACTGGGTCGGTGAGGTCGCAGACGCAGGCCTCGGCGTCGGCGTGGGCGGCGATGAGGGACACCAGCCGGACCCGGGTTGGGTCCCCGAGGGCCTTGAAGATGCGGGCCAGGCGCTCGGCGGCGGCCAGGTTAAGGACACCACCGGTGACCGGGCTGCAGCAGGCGGCTACGTCGTCGACCAAGGGCACAGTAGATGTGGGCATGCGCCCAGTCTGCCACGTGCATTGACATCCGTCGATACATAGGACATCCTCGATGCATCGAGTTCCCTCAATCAGAGGATGGGTTGTCATGGCTGATGCAGACGTACGGGAGCAGGTTCGGGCGCGCTACGCGGCGGCGGCGACCGCGGTGCATGCCACCGGGCGTGAGGCGTTGGCGGTGGTCGATGCCGACCAGTGCTGCACCCCCTCGGCGGCGGAAGCGAACGCGTCCTGTTGTGGTGGTGGCGGTGCGGTGGATGCGGCGTTCGGCTCCGCCCTGTACTCCGCTGGCGAGCAAGGGGAGTTGCCCGCAGAGGCGGTCGCGGCCAGCCTGGGCTGCGGCAATCCACTGGTCGTCGCCGAGCTGCGTGCCGGGGAGCGCGTGCTGGACCTGGGCTCGGGTGGGGGTATCGACGTGCTGCTGTCCGCCCGCCGCGTCGGCGAGACCGGGTTCGCCTACGGCGTCGACATGACCGAGGAAATGCTCGCACTGGCTAGGACCAACGCCGCCAAGGCGGGTGCGCGCAACGTGGAGTTCCGCAAGGGCACTATCGAGGACCTTCCGCTGCCCGACGGAGCGGTGGACGTGGTGATCTCCAACTGTGTGATCAACCTGTCCACCGACAAGGCTGCAGTGCTCACCGAGATGTTCCGGGTGTTGGCCCCCGGTGGTCGGGTCGGGGTCTCCGATGTCGTCGCTGAGGACCACCTCACTCCGGCCGACCGCGCCGAGCGGGGTTCCTACGTCGGGTGCATCGCCGGTGCCCTTAGCCGGCAGGAGTACCTCGACGGGCTGATCGCGGCCGGGTTTGTCGACACCCAGGTGGTCTTCACCCACGAAGCCGCCCCCGGTATGCATGGGGCCATCATTCGCGCGACCAAGCCCACCGTCTGAGCAGCATTGGAGCAGGTTCTTCTTCCTAGAAACTTGGCGTGGTTGCGCACATGGAAAGACGCGCGCGGGCACCATCATGGTTCCTCGCACCGGCAGGGGGAGGCTCCGTCGGAAGCCCGACGAGACTCCGCGGGTACCAACCCCAATATTTCATAATGCAGGTTATCGGCAATATTCGGAATTGTGGTTCAGTGCGCAGGCCGAGCGTTGCGGTGCCACCGGGCATCGAAACCGACTGCTGGCCGGGCCGCGCGCGACGGTGATCGAGGTTGGTGCGGGCAACGGCCTGAACTTCGCGCACTACCGCTACGGTCACTGAGGTTCTCGCCGTCGAACCCGACTAGAGCGTGTCTGCTAACCCATAGGGCCTTGATGCTCCACTCTGGACTGATGGTGCGAGCTGATGTGATCTCTGACGAGTTGTGGGCCCTTCTGGAGCCGGTGCTGCCCGGAGTCGCCGGGCGACCGAGGCGGCCGTGGAACGACCACCGCCGCACGTCGGAAGGCATCGTATGGCGGTTTCGCACCGGCTCTCCGTGGCGCGATTTGCCCGCATCGACGAAGTCCCCCAAGACACGGTGTGGGTGTACTGCGGTTCCGGCTACCGCTCCTCCATCGCCGCCTCCGCCCTGGACCGCCCCGGCCGCCACCTCGTGCTCATCAACGACGCCTACGACGCCGCCGCCGACGCCGGCCTGGAATGAGCCCACACACCACGGTCGACCCCGACTCGCCCCGGCAGAACCCGGTTGATCGCGGCTCTGGGTCTGGGGGCGGTCATCGGGTTGCTGCTCGGACTCCTCGGTGGCCCATGAGCGTCGCCGTCGCGACCTCCCTGGTCATCATCGTGACCAATTCCGCGGCCGGATTTGCCGCGCACATCGGCGACGCCCACATCGACTACCCCATCGCGGCGGCCTTCACCCTCGCCGCGGTCGCCGGGTCCCTACCCGCAGCCCGCCTCGCGTCCCGACTGCCCGCCGGACGACTGCGCCACTGGTTCGCCTACTTGGTCTACGCCGTCGCGGTCTTCGTCGTTGCCCAAAGCTTGCTCAACCCCACCAGCTGATCGCGGGCATGAAGACTCCCGGACGATGATCTGCCGCCGACATCGCTCCACCCCGACGAGTAACCGTGGACCACGGAGCGGCCGATGAACGTGGGGTTCACCGAGTAGTCGTTCCGGCGATCCGCACGTAGCAGTCCCGACCCAACCGCACCTGCATTGACGGGTCAGGTATCCGCGTTGGGCGAGCTGTGCCTGCACCTCGGGGCACCGATTGTCGACGCTGGCTCGCTTGCGCATCTTGGCCAGGCCTGAACTACCGCGTTGTCAGTCGTACGAACTGAAGACCGCGCTCCTTCGCGAACACGCCTCTCACGGCCCATGCTTATGTCACAGTGACGTATTCCGTTTTGTTCAACCCCCGGGCCTGCCTACACGCCACAGCGCTGGCGATTGTTGCACAGACCGCTACCGCGGCTTCCGCCCGAGGAAGCTTGCGACCAAGGTCAGGGGCCCAATGGAATTGGTCTGCCGGATCCCGTTGGCGTACTGCAGGTCGTGGGCAGCAGCTTGGGTCGCACTGCTGTTACAGCCGGTAGTCGCGAGGCGATAGCCGAAGCTGTTCATCTGCTGCTGCCATAGGGTCAGCACTGGAGAGCATGCCCCAGAGGGGATGGTGAGGATGGGGATCTCGGGCTCGACAAGGGCACCTGAACCGCGCGGCGGGATGACGAAGTTGATCGGTGGAATTGGCGGCAGCGAGGGCGGCGGAGGGGGCACCTGAGCTGGCGGCGGGGTGGAAACGGGTGGCCCTACCGGGCCGCCACCGCCCATGTAGGCCGACTGTGCGTAGGTCGGGGTGCGCCCGCGGGCGCCATCCACATCGTTTCGCAGGTTCAGGTGTGACGCGTCGGCACACTGCCATGGCTGCCAGCCGCGTAGTCGGTAGAGGTACAGCGCGCGATAGTCCTGCTCCGCGGGGCTGGCGAGATCGGGGCGGCCCGCTCCGCGAACTGAGTTCCACGTGCCCTGATCAAACTGGTAGGCGCCGAAGTGGGCGCCGCTGCCATCGACGATCCGATAGTTGCCGCTTGACTCGCACATCCGGACGCGCGCCCAGTCGTTGCCGCTGGGGTCGGCGCTGGCGGCCGCGGTGGGGATCAGCGTGAACACGGTGAACGCCGAGGCGACGGCCAACGTGGCAGCAAACAACCGTCGAACTGTGAAAGTGGGCACATCGCTCCAGGTGGTTCACCGCGCCCGAAAACGCGGCGGAAGGATCACGGGCAGATCACAATGTAACCACTCTGCGCTCTGGTCACAAGAGCAACAGCAAAACTATTTAGCATCTCCTGCGCTCGCAAGTAACACAAGACAACACGCCGCAGCGAATGACACCAATGCGATTCAGCCCATTATCGCCAGCGTTCCGCCTGCGCCGCCAGCTCGAGCAGGGTGGCGCACAGCGGCCTGAGTTCGGCAGTATCCGCACCATCGCCAACCGCTGTAGCGACGTCCTCGGCCGCGCAGCGCAGACTGAAGACCCTGTCGGCGAGGTCCGCCAGCTCTGACGCCGTGAGCACCACGGCGTCGTCGGGAAAGCTGGTGTTCTTCAGCCGCCGCCGCTGTTCGTAAGCGCGCTGTCGGCAGGATGGCTTGCAATATCGCCGTCGTCGGCCGATCGGCGTGCCGACGACCTCGCGACCGCACCACAGGCAGAGCTCCCGTTTCTTCGCCACGGTCATGGAGGCTACGGCGGGGCGCTGTTTGCGCCTGCTCCCCTCGACTTGCGACACTGGGTGACACAGATCGTCGACACTTGCCGCGACCCCAGCGGGAACGCGCACGCCTCTTGCCGCGTTGAGATCAATGGATGAAACGTGTGCATGAAGCATCAGGAGAGGACACACCATGGCCGATCGCGTTTTGCGCGGCAGCAGGCTCGGAGCCGTCAGCTACGAGACGGACAGGGACCACGACCTGGCGCCCCGCCAGGCAGCGCGCTACGGGTGCCCCAAGGGACATGAGTTCGATGTGCCCTTCGCCGATGACGCCGAATTCCCCGGTACCTGGGAATGTCGGCTGCACGGTGCCACATCTGAGCTGATCGGTGGTTCCGCTCCCGAGGCCAAGAAGGTCAAGCCGCCGCGCACCCACTGGGACATGCTGCTGGAGCGACGCTCCACCGCCGAGCTGGAGGAACTGCTCAACGAGCGGCTGGACCTGTTGAAGGCCCGTCGACGCTCGTCTTAGACGATCGCTTTGCGGTTGGGGCGGTGCGGCGCCGGTGCAGTCGGTTGCGCACGCCCCAACCGGTGACCTGTAGTAATGCCTCGCGGACGATGCCACCGCTCATCTTCGACTCACCGAGCACGCGTTCGGTGAACGTGATAGGTACTTCGACGACGGTGAACCCGTGCTGCACTGCGCGCCACGCGAGATCCACCTGGAAGCAGTAGCCCTGCGACGCAACCGCATCAAGGGGGAGTGCCTCCAGCACCGCGCGGCGGTAGGCGCGGTAGCCCCCTGTGATGTCATTTATCCTTACTCCGAGGGCGAGACGTGAGTAGAGATTTCCCCCACGGGAGAGCCACTCGCGCCGCCTGGGCCAGTTGACGACGCTGCCACCGGGGACATAGCGCGAACCGAGGACCAAGTCGGCGCCGCCGTCGATCCGACTCAGCAGCAGGGGGAGCTGCTCCGGCGCGTGGCTACCGTCGGCGTCCATTTCCACGATCACCTGGTAACCGCGCTCCAGCGCCCAGCGGAACCCCGCGATGTAGGCCGCGCCGAGCCCGGCCTTCTCCGTGCGGTGCAGGACGTGCACCCGCTGGTCCGCGGCGGCCAGCTCGTCGGCCAGCGCTCCGGTCCCGTCGGGGCTGCCGTCGTCGGCCACCAGGGCATGAGCCTGCGGTACCGCCACCAACAACCTGCCCACGATGGAAGCAAGGTTCTCGCGCTCGTTGTAGGTGGGGATAATCACCAGCAAGTTGCTGCTCGGCGTCTCAGCACGCACCCCATCAGCCTCGGGCAGGAGCTCGTGCTCCGACATGAACGTCCTCCTCGTTGGCAGCCACCAGCTCATCGGCCCTGCTCCCCCGCGCACCGATGGTCGGTCGCAGCAAGACGGCTCCAAAGGCCAGCAGCGCGAGAACGCTCACCACGATCTCCGGACCTGCCCCGAGCCGAGTAGCCAGCGTAGTCGTAGTCCGCAGCGGTACTTGCGCAACGAGCGCGTCGGCAGTGAAGAGTGACGTGTGCGACTGCACGGTGCCGTCAGGTGCGATGACCGCGCTGACCCCACTGGTGGCGGCCACGACGACCGCCCTGCCGTGCTCCACCGCACGCACCTGGGACATGGCCAGCTGCTGATAGGTCATCTCGGTGCGCCCGAAGGTCGCGTTGTTGGTGGGCACGGTGATGAGCTGGGCGCCGGCGCGGACAGAGTCTGTCACCAGGTTGTCGAAGGCCACCTCGTAGCACGTGGCCACCGCGATCGGTACGCCGTTCAGAGTGACCACCCCGTTGCCGTGGCCGGGGACGAAACGACCCGCCAGGTTGGCGTAGGAGGAGAAGTGGCTGAAGAACGATCGGGCAGGCAGGTATTCCCCGAAGGGCACCAGCACCCGCTTGATGTGCTCCTCCCCCGGCCCGGTCCTCGGACCCCAGACGATGGAGACGTTGCCGGTGGTGCCGTCGCCGTTGATCAGCACCGCTCCGACGAGGATGGGTACCTTGATCGCCCGGGCCGCGTCGTTGATCACTTGGGCGGCATCGGGGTTGGCCAGCGGGTCGATGTCGGAGGAGTTCTCCGGCCAGATGACCAGCTGCGGCTGCGGCATACGCCCGGCTGCGACCTCCGCGGCCAGCTTCTTGGTCTCCGCGACATGGTTGTCCAGCACAGCGCGGCGTTGGGCGTTGAATTCCAAGCCCAGGCGCGGCACGTTGCCCTGGATCAGCGCCACGGTGGTTAGCCTGCCGTCGTGGTTGGTGGCCCGCACGCCCGGCACGAGGGCGAGGGCGAGGACGACGGGCGCCAGAGCCGCGGTGGCGCAAAGCCCGGCAGCGATGCGTCGACGAAGCCGGGCGTGCAGCACCATGGCGGCGAGCGAAGTTCCGATCAACGCGACGGCAAACGTGAGTCCTGGAGCGCCGGCCAGACTGGCCAGTGGCAGTAGCGCTCCGTCCGACTGACCGAAAGCCAGCTTTCCCCACGGAAACCCGTTGAGCGGCACCGTCGACCGCAGGTACTCGGTGGCCACCCACGCGCAGGCCACCCAGAACGGTGCCCCGCTCAGTCGGGTGAGCACCGCCGTCATGGCACCGAACAGCCCTATGGCCAGCGCCTCGACGGCGGCCAGGGCCAGCCACGGCAGCGGACCGACATACACGCCGATCCAGGGCAGCAGCGGTACCAGAAAACCCAGGCCCGCTAGGTAGCCATAACCGAAACCCGACCGAATACTCCGATCGCGCAGCGTCAGGAACAGCACCGCGATCCCAATGGGGGCTAGGAACCAGAGCGGACGCGGGGGGAAGCTGGCGAAAAGCAGCAACCCGCCGGCCACCGAGGCCACACAGCGCACGAGGACGGCACGGCGAGGCACGCGAATGATGGAACACCTCCGGAGGCGTTGGATGCTGCCAGCGTACGGGCGCAGTCAGCGCGGAAAGATCGTCCGCCCGTGATGCACGGTGCGCGTACACCTCGGCAGGACACTGCCAGGGTCCAGCCGGGGCAACGGCGCCACCCCGGCCCGCGGGTCGGTGGACCACCGCTGGACCGAGTCTCGGGGCGCGGACACCACCAGCTCCTCGCAATCCCACACCGCATACGACGCGGGTGCGCCCGGCACCAGCGTGCCGGCGACGCCATCGCGCACTCCCCCGGCCCGCCATGCCCCTCGCGTGGCGGCAGCAAACGCCGCGCGCGGGGAGATCCCGCTGCCCGCGGTGCGGTGATGCACGGCGGCCTGCACGGCTCGCCATGGGTCCAGCGGTGTGACGGGCGCATCGGAACCGATGCACAATCCGACGCCGGCAGCGGCCATGGTGGCGTAGGGGTTCAGCGGAGCGGCACGCACAGCACCCAGCCGCTGGGCGTACAGCCCATCGCCGCCCCCCCAGAGGGCATCGAACATCGGCTGGACGCTGGCCAACACCCCCCACGAGCCGAGCTGCGCCGCGTCCTCGGCGTTGACCATCTCCGCGTGCTCCAACCGGTGCCCGCACGCGGCAACCCGCGGACCGCCCAGCTCCGCCACGACCATGGCGAACGCGCGCACCACCGCCTGCATTGCGGCGTCCCCGATCACGTGGAAGCCCGCCTGCACTCCCAGCTCGGTGCACGCGCGTAGATGCGTGACGATCTCCGGCACCTGCAGGTAGGCAGCACCGGTGTTGGTGGGCGAGCGCGGGTCGTCGCGGTAGGGCTCGTGCAACCAGGCGGTCCGTGAACCCAGCGATCCGTCGACGAAGACATCGCCGGCCAGCCCATGTGCCCCGGTACGCTTCAACACCTCCTCGGCGTGGGCCGTACTGGTCACCAGCTCGCCCCAGTAACCGCGGACCTCGACACTGTGCGTGAGCGCCAGCGTCTCGCGAAAGTCGGTGATTCCCGAAATCTCCGCTCCGCCGCATTCGTGCACGCACACGACCCCGTGCGCGGCAGCGTGATCCAAGAAGCCGGCCCGCGCAGCGCCGCGTTGAGAACGCGTGAGGCCGTCGCGGGCAGCGGTACGGACCAGGTGGTGGGCGTGCTGACTCAGCGGGCCGTCCTGCGCCCACCCGTCCGTCTGGTGCACCCCCGCCGCCCGCGCCAGCAGGGGCGTCGAGACCAATGCCGAGTGCACGTCGACCCGCGACAGGTACACCTCGCGGCCGGGGGCGCAGGCATCAATTTCCGCACGGCTTGGCACGCGCTGCTCCGTCCACTGCGACTCGTCCCAGCCGTGCCCCCACACGATGCCGTCGGGGTGCTCGGTGGCGTACTGGCGCACCTGCTCCAGGCACTGCGCGCCACTGGTATTGGCGCTCAGGTCGAGCCCGCGCAGGGTCAGCCCAGCGGAGGTGCAGTGCACGTGGGAGTCGACAAATCCCGGCGCGACGAATCGCCCCTGCAACTCGGTGATCTGAGCATCGGGGTACAGCGCACGGGCTGGGCCGTCGGCGCCCACCCACACCACGGTGCCGTCAGCGACAGCCATGGCGGTGGCATCGGCCGAGGCCGGGCTGTAGATCCGCCCGCCCAGCAGGAGTTGCGTACTCACGTGGCCGGAGTCTGCCCGAGCATCCCCAACACGAGGCAGGTGGGCCTCGCTACGGCCGAGATCGCCCAAATGGGGGCTCAGGCGCGCCGCGCAACCCCAGTTTGGACGATTTCGGCGCCGGAACCTCCGGATCGATCACTTCACCATCGATCACTTGCCCGCGTCCGGACCGCGTCCACAGTGTGCTGCCCACCACCTGTACCCGCCGGGCCGCCGACGCCTTGACCACGGGACGAAGCAGGGCACGGGTCGGCGGCAGGATCAGCAACATTCCGAGCAGGTCGCTGACAAAGCCGGGTATGAGCAGCAGGAACGCACCGACGCCGAGCAGGGCGCCGTCGGCGAGCTCGGTGGCCGGCGAGGTCCGCGTGCCTTGCGACGCCCGCAACGCTTGCATCGTGCGCCGACCCTCATGGCGCAGCAGCGCACCGCCGAGTACGGAACCGAGGATCAGCAGCCCGAGGGTGGCCAGCACGCCAATGGCACTGCCCACCCAGATCACGGCGGCCAGCTCGGCGACCACGTACAGGACAACGATCAGAACCGGCATGAGTGCTCCTCCGCGTCGCGGGCGACCTTGTATTACTCGTACAACGCCGGCCGCGCGGGATTTTCTCCCTCAGGCGTCGCGCCGCTCGACCACGAACATCGCGAAGCCGAGAATGACGGCAACCACGACCACAAAGTAGATGAGACTCTGCACGGGGCTGAGCGCGTTGGCGCTGTCACCCTGGCCGAGGAAGTTGCTCGCGTTGCGGAACGGCATCCACTTCTGAATGTCGCTGCCAACCCGAGGGATGAGTCCGATCAGGTTTTCGACCAGCAGCGGGAACAGCAACAGCAACGCGATCGCCCCGGCGGACTGACGCAGCAGCGCGCCGACCGCGACCGCCAGGATGGCGGCAAGGCCGTAGATCACCCCGATACCGGCGACCTGGCGCCAGTCGTCGGACGAGTTGAGCGGCAGTGGCCTGCTGTTGAGCACTTTGGCGATCCCGATGGCCCCGAATGCGAAGATCTCACCGAGAACCAGGGCGACGACACCGAGAAGGGCAGCCTTGGCACTGAGTACCTGCCACCGGCGCGGACAGGCCTGGAAGGTGGTACGAATGATGCTGAAGCGGTACTCCGTGGTGATGCTCAGCGCCGCCATGATCATGATCACGTACATGGCCAGCCCAGTGCCCCCGACGATGATCGACGCGTCATAGGGCGGCGCGCCCTCGGGGTCGCCGTTTTTGTAGGTGAGGGCGAACAGCAAGGCCCAGCCGAAGCCGATGAAGGTCGCGACGGCGGTGCACCACCAGGGCGAACGGGTCGTCGTGAGCTTGATGCGCTCGACGTTGAGGAGGCTCATTGCTTGCTCATTTCGATGCCGGAGTTGGGGTTGGGCGCGGGCGCCGAGTGGTACTGCACGTCTCCGCTGGTGAGCTGCATGAACGCCTGCTCGAGGGAGCCGCGCTGCAGGCTGAGCTCGTGCAGCACGACACTGCCTGCAGCCGCCAGCTCACCCACCTGCTCGGTCGTCGATCCACTGATCAGCAACGCGTCGGGTCCGTCGTCACGGACGGCGAGCCCGCGTCCGGTGAGGGTGGTGCGTAGGGCCCCCAGCTGCGGGCTGCGCACACGGACCGTGGAGTCGCTGGCGTGGTCGACGAACTCTTGCGTGGTGCAGTTGGAGATCAACCGTCCCCGGCCGATCACGATGAGGTGCTCAGCGGTCAGCGCCATCTCCGAGAGCAGGTGGCTGGACACCAGGACTGTGCGGCCCTCCCGCGCCAGACCCTGCATGAAGTGGCGGATCCAGACGATGCCCTCGGGGTCCAGGCCGTTCACCGGCTCGTCGAACAGCAGCACCTTCGGGTCACCGAGCAGCGCACCAGCGATGCCGAGGCGCTGGGACATGCCGAGGGAGAACCCACCCGCGCGTTTGCCCGCCACGGCGGTGAGGCCGACCAGCGCCAGCACCTCGTCCACGCGGGAGCGCGGAATGCGGTTGGCTGCGGCCATCCACTGCAGGTGCGCCTTGGCCGAACGGTTGGGGTGCACCCACTTGGCGTCGAGGAGTGCGCCGACCTCACGCAGGGGCTGCTGCAGCTGGGCGTAGGCCTTGCCGCCGATGGCGGCGGTCCCGGAGGTGGGGCGGTCCAGGCCCAGGATCATCCGCATGGTGGTCGACTTCCCCGCCCCGTTCGGGCCGAGGAAGCCGGTCACGGTGCCCGGTTTAATACTGAAGGTCAGGTCGTCGACGGCCTTGGTGGAGCCGTAGGACTTGGACAGGTTGCTGACTTCAATCATGGGACTATCTTCGCCTGTGCGTTCCTGCACTGTCCTCCACCTGGGGGCCTGAGTGTGCTCATCCTGGAGGATGAGAGATGGTTCGGGCTCAGGTGCCGGGACGGACCAGACCGGTCTCGTAGGCAAGCACCACGGCCTGCACCCGGTCGCGCAACCCGAGCTTGGCCAGCACCTTGCCGACGTGGCTCTTGACCGTGGCTTCCGAGAGGAACAGAGCGCCGGCGATCTCGCTGTTGGACCTCCCGCGGGCCATGTGCTCCAACACTTCTCGCTCGCGCTCGGTGAGCGCCTGCAGCGCCGTGGTGTCCACCGCCACCTCCGGAGCTGCGGCCACGAAGCGATCGAGCAGCCGACGGGTGACACTCGCCGACACCACCGAGTCACCGCTGGCGACGCTGCGCACCGCGGCGACCAGCTCGTCGGGTGGGGTGTCCTTGAGCAGGAATCCGCTTGCTCCGGCCCGCAAGGCGGCGAGCGCGTACTCGTCGAGGTCGAAGGTAGTCATCACCAACACCTTGGAGCACTCGGCGTGCACGATCTGCCGGGTGGCCTCCACACCGTCGAGCACGGGCATCCGCACGTCCATCAGCACCACCTCGGGGTGCAGTCGTCGTGCCGCCTCGACGGCCGCTGCGCCGTCACCGGCCTCACCGACCACGCTGATGTCGGGATGCGAGTCCAGCACCATACGCAGACCCACGCGCATGAGCTGTTGGTCGTCGACCAGGAGCACCGTCGTGGGCTCGGCTGTTGTCACGATGCTCACGGTAGGGGGTGCTCCGCCGAAGCCCGCGCATCCAGCGGCAACGCCGCGCGTACCGTCCATCCCCGTCCCGGCCCCGGGCCGTACGTGATGGCACCACCGAGCACGGCGACCCGCTCGCGCATCCCGAGCAGGCCGTTGCCGGACCCGTCGGAGTACGTGTCGCTACTGTGGCCGGAGTTCGTGACCTCGACCAGAACCTGGGCATCGGCGCGGTCGACGAGAACCTCCGCCTCGGCGTCCGGACCGGCGTGGCGCAGCACATTGGTCAGTGACTCTTGCACGATCCGGTAGACCCCCAACGCCAGACCGGTCGGCACCGTGTCCAGGTCGCCGTGCAGCCGCAGCCGCACCGGAAGCCCGACCCGATCCATCCGGGCGGCGAGCGCGCTGAGCCCGGCGGTTCCCGGCTGTGGCGTCAAGGCACCGTCGTGGTCGGTCCGCAGCAGCTCCAGGGTGCGGCGCAGCTCGGTCAACGCCTCCCGGCCGGTGCGCGAGATCGTTTGCAGGGCGTCGGCCGCAGCTGCCGGGTCACGGGGCAGGACGTAGGACGCACCGTCGGCCTGGACCACCATGATGCTGACCGCGTGCGCAACCACATCGTGCAGCTCCCTGGCGATGCGGGTCCGCTCCTCGGTGACGGCGACGGCAGAGCGTCGGTCCCGCTCACGCTCCACCTCGGCCAGGCGCACCTCCACCTCGGCGGCATGCGCCCGGCGGGCCCCGACGAACTCGGCAAGTATCCACGCCAGGGCGAACGCCGTGAGCGGCATGAGGACGTCGAGGAGCGAGAACGCCCGCCACGTCGCCCACAGCACAGTGCCGACCAGCAGGCCCACGCTGTACAGCGAGGCGGCGCGACGGCCCACATAGCTGACCAGCGTGTACAGCATGATGGCCAGGGTGAGGTCACCGGGCGCGAGCACGAGGCCGGGCATCAGGAACAGCTGCCCCGCCCCCACGACGAGCACCGTCGCAGCAGCCAGCTCAGGACGGCGACGGCGGATCGCCAGCGGTGCCGAGAGCGCAGCACTGAGCACCAGGTAGGCCACCGGATGGGTCGCCGGCCCCACCGTGGCCACACTGAGCACGAAAACCAGCGCAGCCAACATCGCTTCTCCGACGAGCGGATGGCTGCGCAGCCACAGGCTCAGTCTCTGCATGCCGCACACGGTAGGCGGGCAGGCACTAGCGTGATGTCATGCGTCCGGTCGATCCCGAGTTCGTTGCCCACCCTCTGCACGCGCTCGCCGACGCCGCACTGAGCCGGGCGAGGAGTCTGGGTGCCGAGCATGCCGACGTCCGGGTGCACCGCACCCAGTACCAGAGCCTGCGGTTACGCGATGGCGCCGTACAGTCGGCTAACGACGCAGCCACCATCGGCATTGCCGTGCGCGTGGTGGTCGAGGGGACCTGGGGGTTCGCCGCACACGCGGAGCTCAGCGTCGACACGGCCGCTCGGACTGCCGAGCAGGCGGTGCAGGTGGCGCGGGTACTGCGCTCGCTGAACGGTGAGCCGGTGGTGCTGGCCGCCGAGCCGGTGTACGCCGACGCGACGTGGGTCTCGGACTACGAGCTCGACCCCTTCACCGTGCCGACCGCGGACAAGATCGCGCTGCTTGGTGACTACTCCCAGCGGCTGCTCGCCGCCGACGGGGTCGACCACGTCTCGGCATCGTGCCTGCAGGTGAAGGAGCAGACGTTCTACGCCGACCTTGCGGGATCGGCGATCACCCAGCAACGGGTGCGCCTGCAGCCCGATATCGAGGCCACGACCGTCGACAAGTCGGCGGGGAGGTTCGAGACGATGGCCAGCCTCGCGCCGCCGGTGGGGCGCGGCTGGGAGTACCTGCACGACGGCACCTGGGACTGGTCCGGCGAGCTGGCGCAGCTGCCCGAGCTCTTGGCGGAGAAGGTCAAGGCGCCCTCGGTGGTGGCCGGTCCGACGGACCTGGTGATCGACCCATCCAACCTGTGGCTGACCATCCACGAGTCCATCGGCCACGCCACGGAGTACGACCGTGCCATCGGCTACGAGGCCGCGTACGCGGGCACGTCGTTCGCCACTCCCGATCGGCTCGGCACGCTGCGCTACGGCACGGGAATCATGAACGTGGTAGCCGATCGCACTGTGCCCTATGGTCTTTCCTCGGTGGGATACGACGACGAAGGAGTGGCCGCCCAGCGCTGGGACCTGGTACGCGATGGCGTACTGGTCGGCTACCAGCTCGACCGCGTGTTCGCGCCGCGGATGGGCCTGGAGCGCTCCAACGGCTGTTCCTACGCCGATTCCGCCCACCACGTGCCGATCCAGCGGATGGCCAATGTTTCGCTGCAGCCCGACCCTGTCGTGGACCGCAGCACCGCCGACCTCATCGGTGCCGTCGAGGACGGCATCTATGTGGTTGGCGACAAGTCGTGGTCGATCGACATGCAGCGGTACAACTTTCAGTTCACCGGGCAGCGTTTCTACCGCATTCGCGGTGGCAAGCTCGACGGACAGCTGCGCGACGTCGCGTACCAGGCCACCACCACCGACTTCTGGGGGGCGATGGAAGCGGTCGGCGGTGCCTCGACGTGGCGCCTGGGCGGCGCGTTCAACTGCGGGAAGGCCCAACCCGGGCAGGTGGCTGCGGTGAGTCATGGCTGTCCATCGGCGCTGTTTCGCGGCATCACCGTGCTCAACACCGAGGCCGAAGGGCAGAGCGCATGATCCCCGCGGCAGAACTCATCGAGCGTGTGCTGGCGCAGTCTGCGGCCGATGGATGCGTCGTACTGGTCACCGACACCAGCGAAGCCACGCTGCGCTGGGCGAACTCCAGCATGACCACCAACGGAGTGAGCACTGCACGGCAGTGGTCGGTGATGTCCATTCTCGGCCGCTCGGTGGGATCGGTCAGCTCCTCCAGTGTGGACGGTGCTGACATCTCGGAGGTGCTGCGGGCCAGCGAGGACGCCGCGCGGGCTGCGGGGCCGGCGCGCGATGCTGCACCGCTCATCGACGGCTCGGGCGAACCGTCGGACTGGGGCGCACCGGCGGCGGCCACCGACATCGGGGTGTTCGACCGCCTGGCGAGTGAACTGGCGGTGGGTTTTCGCGGTGACGACATGCTGTACGGGTTCGCCGAGCACCAGCTGCAGACGACCTGGTTGGGCTCCTCCACCGGGGTGCGCCGCCGGTTCACGCAGCCCACCGGCACCGTCGAGGTGAACGCCAAGCGGGATGGGTGCAGTGCCTGGGGCGGACGATCCACCACGGACTTCACCGACGTCGCACTTCCAGCGCTGTTGGCCGAGCTGTCCACCCGGCTGAGCTGGGGGCAGCGGCGCGTCGAGCTGCCGGCTGGGCGCTACGAGACGCTCCTGCCGCCCTCGGCCGTGGCTGACTTGATGATCTACCTCGCCTGGAGCATGGAAGGCCGTGGCGCGCACGAAGGGCATACGGCGCTTTCCCGCGCCGGTGGTACCCGCCTCGGCGAGCGCCTGACCCAGCTGCCGTTGACCCTGGCGTGTGACCCTGCGGCGGCCGGATTGGAGTACACCCCCTTCCTGGCGACGACCCACTCCGATGACACGGTGTCGGTATTCGACAACGGGATGGACGCCGGGCGGGTGGAGTGGGTCCGCGGAGGAGCGGTCAACGCCTTGGCCTACCCCCGTGCGAGCGCCGCGGAGTTCGGCGCACCGGTGGCCGTGCCGGGCGACAATCTGTTACTCACCGGCGGGTCCGACGCGTCACTCGCGGACATGGTGGCCACCACCGAGCGCGGGTTGCTGCTGACCTGCCTCTGGTACATCCGGGAGGTGGACCCGGCAACGCTGTTGGTCACCGGGCTGACCCGCGACGGGGTGTACCTGGTGGAAGACGGTCAGGTCACCGCAGAGGTGAACAACTTCCGCTTCAACGAGAGTCCGCTGGACCTGCTGCGCCGGGTCAGCGAGGTCGGCGCCACCGAGCGCACCTTGCCCCGCGAGTGGAAGGACTGGTTCAGCCGCACCGCCGTGGCCCCGATGCGGATTCCCGACTTCCACATGTCCTCGGTGAGCGAAGCGCAGTAGCTTGTGTGCGATTTGTGGTCCCGCGCGGGCCCAAATCACGCACAGGTCGAGCGTCAGCGAGGCATCCGTCGCCACACGGAGCGCGGCACGAAACGCAGCACCGCGAACACCGGCCGCAGCACGCTCGGCACCCAAACCACAGCGGTGCGGCGACGCAGGCCGGTGACCACGGCGTCGGCGACCTGATCCGGGGTGCAGGAGAACGGCGCCGGTTTCATGCCTGCCGTCATGCGTCCGATCACGAACCCTGGCCGCACCAGCAGCAGGTGGACGCCCGAGCCGTGCAGCGCATCGGCCAGACCGCAGGCGAACCCGTCGAGGCCGGCCTTCGCCGAGCCGTAGACGTAGTTCGCCCGCCGAATCCGCGCTCCCGCGACCGAGGAGAACACCACCAGCTGACCGCTGCCCCCCGCCCGCAGGGTCCGCGCGAGGTGGGTCAGCACGCTGATTTGGGCCACGTAATCGGTGTGGACCACGGCCACCGCGTGCGCGGCGTCGATCTCGGCGCGTCCTTGGTCGCCGAGCAGCCCGAAGCAGACCAGTGCGGTGTCGATCCTGTAGGTGCTGGCGAGCTGCGCGATCAGGGCGCCGTGGCTGTCGACGTCGTCCGCGTCGAACTCCACGCAGTCCACCACGGTGGCGCCGGCCTCGAGCAGACCTTGCCGCTGCTCGAGGAGGTCGCCGGAGCGCCGGGCGGCCAGGACGAAGGTGCGCGCGCCGCCCGCGGCCAGCCTGGTGGCCACTGCCAGCCCGATCTCGCTGCGCCCACCGAGGACCACCACTGCACCCATGGCTGCAGTCTCGCAGGCGAGCGCCCGCTACCGTCACCTCGTGCCTGTAGTCCTCTCCCCCGCCGCTTCGGCCTTTCTCGCCGAGCGGCACCTCGCGACCTTGACCACCCTGCGAGCGGACGGCAGCCCGCACGTCGTACCGGTGGGGTTCACCTGGGACGTCGAGCACGGCATCGCCAGGGTGATCACCCGCGACCTGTCGCTCAAGGCGCGCAACGCTGCGCGCGGCGGCCGGGTGGCGCTGTGCCAGGTCGACCATGCGCGGTGGCTCACCGTGGAGGGGGTGGCGCGAGTAGCGACCGACGCAAGAGCAGTCGCCGAGGGCGAAGCGCGTTACACCGTCCGGTATAGGCCGCCGCGGCCCAACCCGCAGCGGGTGGTCATCGAGATCGCCGTCGACCGGGTACTCAGCTCGGCATCGCTGCGTTAGCCGGGGAGTTGTGTCAGCTCGTGCGGTCGGCGGTTCACCGGCTCGCAGCCGTCCGCGGTCACCAGGACGATGTCTTCGATCCGCGCGCCCCAGTGGCCGGGGAAGTAGATGCCCGGCTCGATGCTGAACGCCATGCCCTCGGCCAGCTCGATGGCGTTGCCGCCGACGATGTAGGGCTCCTCGTGCACCGACAACCCGATGCCGTGTCCGGTGCGGTGCACGAACGCCTCCGCGAGGCCCGCCGCGGCCAAGACGTCACGGCACGCGGCATCCACCCGTTCTGCGGTGGTCCCAGGGCGCACCGCCTCGACGCCGGCTTGCTGCGCACGCTGGAGCACCGCGTACTGCGCGGCGACGTCGGCGGGCGGCTCACCCAGGCAGTAGGTACGGGTGGAGTCCGAGAAGTAGCCGGGTGCGACGGGCCCTCCGATGTCCACGACGACGACGTCACCGGACTCGATGACCCGCTCGGACACCTCGTGGTGCGGGTCGGCACCGTGCGGGCCGGAGCCGACGATGACGAACTCGGCCGCGGTGTGTCCTTCCGCAACGATGGCCGCCCGGATGTCCGCGCCGACCTGCGCCTCGGTGCGCCCCGGCCGCAGCCACTCCCCCATCCGGGCGTGCACCCGGTCGATCGCGGCACCCGCCCGGCGCAACGCCTCCAGCTCCGCCGGGTCCTTACGCATCCGCAACTCGCGCAGCACCGTGCTGGCCAGCACCTGCGGCGCCCCGCACGCCGCCGCGAGCGGTAGGGCGTGCAGCGCGGGCAGCGCGTCGCTGATCCCCGTGCGTGCAGGCATTGGCAGCAGCGATGCGACCAACGCGTAGGGGTCGACACCGTCCACCCAGTCGTGCACGGTCAATCCCAGTTCGCTGACGGCCGAGGGCTTGAGCCCGGCGAGCTCCAGCCGCGGGAGCACGACGGCGGGCGTGCCGGTCACCGGCACCACGAGGCAGGTCAGTCGCTCGAACGAGTCGGCGCGGGAACCGAGCAGGTACTGCAGGTCGGGCCCCGGAGTGATCAGCAACCCGTCCAGCCCCCCCGCACCGGCGGCCTCAGCCGCTCGACGGAGCCGAGTGCCGTACACGGACGATTGCAGGCGCGATGAAGTCACTGCTGCACGCTAACCCCGATGCCTGGCAGGATCTGCGTCCATGACCCCACCGCTGATGCTGCTCGACGGCGCGAGTCTGTGGTTCCGCGCATTTCACGGCGTTCCCGAGTCGCTCACCGGTCCGGACGGACGGCCCGTCAACGCGGTGCGGGGCTTCACCGACATGGTGGCGTCGCTGATCACCCGCATGCAGCCGCACCGCTTGGTGGTGTGCCTCGACCTGAACTGGCGTCCCGACTTCCGCGTCGCCGCCGTCCCCTCCTACAAGGCGCACCGGGTGGCGGCGGCGGGCGGCGAGGACGCGCCAGATCAACTCGCCCACCAGATTCCGGTGATCATGGCGCTGCTGGAGGCCGCAGGGATCGCGACCGCAGGCGCCGAGGGCCTGGAAGCCGACGACGTGCTGGGCACCTTGGCCGCCCGAGAGCGTCGGGACCCGGTGGTGGTGGTCAGCGGCGACCGCGACCTCTTGCAGGTGGTGGCCGACGAGCCGGTCCCCGTACGTGTGCTCTACGTGGGTCGCGGGTTGGCGAAGGCCGAGATCTTCGGCCCGGGCGAGGTCGCGGACCGTTACGGGGTGCCACCGGACCGTGCTGGCGCCGCCTACGCGGAGATGGCCGTCCTCCGCGGCGATCCATCGGACGGTCTACCCGGCGTCGCCGGCGTCGGGGAGAAGACCGCCTCCCGCCTGCTGCTGCAGCACGGCTCGTTGCGGGAGGTGCGGGAAGCAGTGATCGACCCCGGCTCCGGTATGGGAAACACCCTGCGCACCAAGCTATTCGACGCTTCCGCCTACCTGGACGCCGCACTGCCGGTGGTGCAGGTGGTGTGCGATGCGGAGGTGATCCTATCCAAGGAGGACACCCTCACGACGCAGCCGCTGCATCCTGACCAACTCGATGCACTGTCAGAGCAGTGGGGTGTGGCCAGCAGTGTGGGTCGACTCCGTGCGGCGATGGGCACTGTTCCACGCTGAACTCGGGTGCTACCTTCAGCCGTAGCGGAGCAGCTGTTACCGCGAAAGCAGCGGCATGGGTGCCGCGCGGCGAGAATCGGGGGACCGTCCATGACGCAAGGCATTCCTGGACCACAGTGGGGCGCACATCCCTCGCAGAATCCGGTGCCCTACGCGACCCCGGGCTACGGCGTCATGCCTGCCGGCGCTGGGATGCCGGCGACCGATCAGCGTGTCAATTCCGCTGAGGTGGTCATCGCGTGGATCTTCACCGTGTTTAGTGCGGGGTACTTCCTACCCTGGGCCATTGCGGCAACACGCGGCAAGTCCAATTCGGCGGCCATCGGATTGCTCAACTTCTTCCTGGGCTGGACGCTCATCGGTTGGGTCATACCACTGATCATGGCGTGCGGCGCACACCGTCCGATGATGGGCGGGCCGGCGGTGTGGATCAATCACTCGGTGCCGCAACCACTTTTGTCGCCCTACGGCTACTCCAGCCCGCAGCCGGTGGCGCTGCCGCAGGTCAAGCACGCGCAGCTTCCCGCTGCGGGATCGCCGTATCCGACCACGGCTCACGACGTCGATGCTAGCGGCGTCTGGCGGCCCTGACGCGTCAGCGATCGACCTGCGCCTGGTAGTCGGCGTAATTGAGCGCGCCTCGCTCGCCCCGTGAGCTCAGCGCGCTGCCGTCGCGAAACGCTCTGCTGATTTTGCCCGGGACCGGAACGGCAACCACGCGCGGCACCGAGGGCTGCGCGTGCGCCCAGTGCCGGGCCACCAACGTCCGCATAAGGACGAAGGTACCTGGCGGCGGTTTTCAACATTAGTAGTACGTTCCGCACCAGGGCAGCTGTGGCGTCGCGAACAAGACGTCGGCTCTGGCCACTGCCTCTGCGCTGCCAAGCACCCGGCCCGCGGCCGCCAAGGCCGAGAAGCGCGTTCCGCCGAGATAGGCGGCCGCGAGGTCGGCGACGCTGGAGCGCAGCTCGGCGGGTGCCTCCGTACGCTCGGTGCCGTCCGCGCCGATCCGATAGCTGCCGGAGTTTTCCGGCAAGAGGTCGTCGGTTACCTCGAGGACCACCGGGTCTCCTGATGCGTAGCTGCGGGCCGCGAGGGCCGCAGGAACGTCGAGCAGTCGAAGCCATGTCTCGTCCTCGACCGCTGAGAGGACAGCAGCGCGGGGGTCGGTGAGTGCCAGCGGCAGGGTCGTGTCCAACGGTCGTTTGGGCGCCACGATCCGCTCCGCCAGGTCGATCCCAAAAGCGGCCTGCCACAAGGCCAGTTCCACGCCTTCGTCGGCTGCGACCAGGTCGAGCACCGTGATCACGGCGCGATGGGGGTCGTCCCAGGAGTCGCGGTCGGCTGTGGTGTAGCTCAGGAATCCGTCGATCCTTCCGGCGGTATCCATGGTGCACAAGGTCCACATTGGCTGGTCGTGATCGAGCAGACGCGCAGTTTGCGATGCCCACCACCACGCCGGACGGTCGATAGTGCCCGGCCGCGCACTGCGAATCCGCTCGTAGGCACCGGGCAGCTCCCGCCCCGCGTCCGCGGCGGCGAGCATGCGTAGCTCCCGTTCGGCTGCTGCGCCTGCCCGCATCGTGGCCCGTCGCCGGTACACACTGACCGTGGCGTAACTGCTGGCAACGCCGTAACCGAAGCGGGAGTAGATCGTCGCCTCGGTGGCCCGCAGTGCGGCCACGACAGCACCTCGATCACGGGTGGTGGCGAGCTGCTCGTGCATGAGCGCTCGCAGGTAACCGCGGCGCCTGCGGTCCGCCCGTACGCCCACACTGCTCACTGCGGCCGCCTGCACCGTTCCTCCGGGAACGGACAACTGCACCTCGAACGACCGGGCGACCCCCCCGACACTGCCGTCGTCCTCGATGATTCCCTGCACCAGGCTGCCCTGATACGTCGGGAGGGAGCGCTCCCACATCTGGTCGGTGACGGGACCAACCAGATACGCGCCCCCGAACACCTCGGCAGCATCCCGGTGACGGTCCTCAGGGAGGGCATGCACCGTGGGCGCGGGATTCAGGGCCGACTCACCTGGTACGTGCCGTTGTCGTCGGTGATGGTGACCTTGACGTCAGTGTCCTTGCCGTCGATCGTCGCCTTGCAGGTGAAGGTGCCACCGTTCTTGACCGCTTGGTCGGCAGGGCAGCTGACCTTGGTGACGTTGGTGACCTTGTAGGTGTCGGTGAGGATCTTCTGCACGCCGTCCTGCACCGACGAGGCGTTGAGGACTTTGCTCTTGGCCCATCCCGGTGTCACGAAGAGCAGGACACCCAGCACGATCAGCACAACCAGGACGGCACCGACGATCCCAGCGATCAGCGGCTTCTTCGACTTCTGCGGCGCATTCTGTTCCCCGAACGGTGCGGGCTGGCCGAATTGCTGAGCGGAGGAGGACCCGAATGGAGTCGCACCCCCGCTGGGCTGTCCGTACTGCGGCTGAGGGGGTGCACTGTACGGCGGTTGGCCGGGTGCACCATACGGCCGTTGACCCGGGGCGCCGTAGGGCTGCTGCTGGCCGGGGTAGCCCTGCGTCGGCTGGTTGTGCTGCGGTCCACCCCATCCCGGCTGCTGCGCGCCACCGGGCTGCTGACCGTAACCGCCCGGATACGGCTGTTGTTGGCCTGGGTAACCCTGCTGACGCGGGTCGTTCGGGCCGTACGGGCTGCTCATGGGACGCCTCCGCGGTAATGGGCACAGTCGGGTGCAGATTCATGCACAGCATGCCAGTACCGCCGCACAAAGTGGTCGAGGGACGCCCTCAGGTTGTCCCGAGGGCGACGACACCGCGCCGCACCGCCATGACCGCGTCAGCGGCGGTCTGGGCGAGCGGCGTGCCGGTGGCCGCGACTCGAACCTGGTCGAGAAGGTCCACGACTTGACGGCACCAGCGCACGAAGTCGCCTGCGGAGAGCGTTTGACCGTTCTGCGCTGCGGCCGCCAACACGGTGGTCAGCGACTCACCACGCGCCCAGCGGTGTACCGGCCACGCGAAGCCCAGGTCGGGTTCCCGGGTGGTGGCGATCTTGTGGCGTCGCTCGTCGTCGGTGAGTTCGGCCCAGAGACGGGCGGTCTCCGCTAGCGCATCGCTGATCGCTCCGGCCGGTATTCGGGGCAGCATCTCGGTTTCGCGCCGCGATTCGTACACCACCGCGGAGACGACGCTGGCCAGTTCGGCAGCGCTCAGCCCCACCCACGCCTCGGCGCGTAGACACTCGGCCACCAAGAGGTCCGACTCGCTGTAAATGCGTTCCAGGCGGCGACCGTGTTCGCTCACTTGCTGTTCAGCTCCATGGCACTGCAGGTACTCGCGCTCGGCGAGCAGAGCACGAATCCGGTCGAAGGACCGCGCCAAGGAGTGTGTCGTGGCAGCAACCTGTTGACGGAGCTTGTCCGTGTCCTGGGTCAGACGGGCATGCCGTTCGCTCCAGCGCGCGTGCGGTTCTCGGTCCTCGCACCCATGGCACGGGTGCGCGCGCAGGGCACGGCGCAGGGCAGCGAGCTCCGCGTCGTCGGCGGCCGAGAAGCGCCGCTTGCTGCGTCGTCCGGGCGCCGTGATTCCACTGGCCCGCAAGGTGGACGCAAGATCTCTGCGCACTCGGGGCACGCGGTGGTCAACCCGTTTGGGCAATGCAAGTCGGCCGAGCACCGTCGCCGGCGCCGGAAAATCGGCTGCGGAGAGCCGTCCCGCCCAATGGTCTTCGGTGAGCACAAGCGGGCGTGGTTGGCCCGAGTCGGGGCCGGTGTCCAGCACCACGGCCAGCCCGGCCCGCTTACCGCCCGGTACGGCGATCACGTCGCCACGGCGCAGGGCCTGCAGCGACTCGTCGGCCTCTGTTCGTTTGCTGGCGGTGCCTTGCTTTGCGAGGCGGCGCTCGCGCTCACCGATCTGCGCGCGGATTGTCGTGTAGGAGGCGAAATCGCCGAGGTGGCAGGCCATTTGCTCCGTGTAACCGGCCAGCGCCTCAGTGTTGCGATCGATGGTGCGCGCGAGTCCGACGACGGAACGGTCGGCTTGGAATTGGGCGAAGGAGCGCTCCAGCAGCGTGCGCGCCGCATCCGCACCCAAAGATCCGATGAGGTTCACCGTCATGTTGTAGGACGGGCGGAAGGAGCTGCGCAGTCGAAAAGTACGATTGGAGGCCAGACCGGCCACTGCGGTGGGCTCGACACCCGGCTGCCACAGCACGACCGCGTGGCCTTCTACGTCGATCCCCCGCCGCCCGGCCCGACCGGTGAGCTGGGTGTACTCCCCCGACGTCAGATCGACGTGCGCTTCGCCGTTGTACTTGACCAGGCGCTCGAGCACCACGGTGCGGGCGGGCATGTTGATCCCCAGAGCCAGGGTCTCGGTGGCGAAGACGGCACGGACCAAGCCGCGCAGGAACAGCTCCTCCACCGCCTGCTTGAATGCGGGCAGCATCCCGGCGTGGTGCGCAGCAAATCCACGCTGCAACGCCTCGCGCCACTCCCAGAAGCCCAGCACCGCCAGGTCTCCCTCGGGCAAAGCGGCGGTATGAGTGTGAATTATCTTCGCGATCTCGTCGGCGTCCGCCGGGGTGGTCAGCCGTAACCCCGAGCGCACGCACTGCGTCACCGCGGTCTCGCATCCTGCGCGACTGAACACAAAGGTGATGGCGGGGAGCAGGCCCTGCACGTCGAGCTTGGCGATGACCTCCGGACGCGGCAACGGGCGGTAGGACGGTCTGGGTCGTTGAGCGGGACCGCTGCGCCCGCCGCGCTGGTGGCGCGGCTGCCACGCGTCCTCGCGGCGCTCGCGTTGGTGGACGTGCCGCACCAGTTCGGGATTGACCACCAGTTTGCGGTCGCGGCTGTTGTCCCGCTCGCTGAACAGGTCGAACAGTTGCCGACCCACCAGCACGTGCTGCCACAGCGGGATGGGGCGGTGCTCGTCCACCACCACCGTGGTGTCACCGCGGACGGTGGAGATCCACTCGCCGAACTCCTCGGCGTTGCTCACCGTGGCCGAGAGCCCGACCACCGCAATATCGGCGGGCAGGTGCAGGATAACCTCCTCCCACACCGCGCCGCGGAAGCGATCCGCCAGATAGTGCACCTCGTCCATCACGACATGGGAGAGGCCACGGACGGCGTGGGAGTCGGCGTAGAGCATGTTGCGCAGCACCTCGGTGGTCATCACCACGACGGGGGCGCCGGAGTTGATCGACGTGTCGCCGGTGAGCAGTCCGACGTTTCCTTTGCCGTGCTTGGCCACCAGATCCGCGTACTTCTGGTTGCTCAGGGCCTTGATCGGCGTGGTGTAGAAGCATTTGCTGCCTGCGGCCAAGGCCAGATGCACCGCGAACTCACCGACGATGGTTTTGCCCGCGCCGGTGGGGGCACAGACAAGCACCCCGTGACCGATCTCCAACGCCCGGCATGCCCGGACCTGGAACGGATCGAGCTCAAAATCGACACCGTTGACGAAGTCTGCGAGTTGGGGATACCGGCTCCGGTGCCGGGCTGCGGCGAAGGCCTGCGCTGGGGTCTGCGTATCGGCCACGCCTACCAGGTTGCCACAGTTGTCCCTGGCCACTCAGCTACGCGTGGGGCGTGCCTCGGGAGCTGTTCGGCGCCTACACTCCGGCCGGTGGGGTCCCTGAGTCCGATTCACTGGTTGATCGTCCTAGTCGGGATCGGTGTTCTGGTCACCGTTGTCGGCGTACTCGTCTTCGTCATCTCGGGGTCATCGTCGGCTGGGAGGCGGGCAGCGCCGCTAATCAGGACCGCCCAGCCTACAGGCTGGTTCCCGGATCAGGCTGATCCGCGGCTCTTGCGCTGGTTCGACGGCCAGCGTTGGACCGCTCAGACCCGTCCTCGCTGACCGACGGTTGCTGCGCTCTCCGCATGGCGGACTTGTGCATGGTGCTCGCCGGGCACGAAACCGCACGAACATCCCGACGGCATCATGTACACCCAGAGCTCCTTCCGGCGACGGCTGCTCTCCGTCGAAACACACCGCGACGTCAAGCTGAAGGCAGCCCCGGCGCAACCGGCAACCGAACAGCGTCTCGGTCCCAGCTGACCTAACCAACGTATCGCTGCTATGTGCTGTCACCGTAGTTGGTCGGCCCGCTCGAGCTTCCGGTCGGCTCCAGTGGATCGGTGTCCTCCGGCAGCGGCGACGCCTCGTCGTCACTCCAGGAGTCCCAACCCTCCGCCGACCGCAACCGTGCCTTGCGCTTGTCGTGCACCCGCGCGAACTGCACCGACATCTCAAACAGGACCGTCAGCGACAGTGCCAATGCCAGCATGCTGAACGGGTCCTGCCCTGGAGTGGCGATCGCCGCGAACACGAAAAGCCCAAAGATCAACCCGCGCCGCCATGCCTTCAGCCGAGCATAGGTGAGCACGCCCACCATATTCAGCATCACGACCAGCAGCGGCAGCTCGAAGCTGATGCCGAAGATGATGAGCAATCCGATGATGAAACTGAAGTATTGGTCGCCGTTGAGGGCGGTGATCTGTACGTCATTGCCGACGGAGAGCAGAAAGGACAAAGCCTGCGCGACGACGATGTAGGCAAGCACGGCACCGGTCATGAACAGTGCCGCCCCGGCGGTGACAAAGGCCACAGCCAACTTGCGTTCCTTGGCGTGCAACCCCGGAGTGATGAAGCCCCAGAGCTGCCCGAGCCACACCGGACACGCCAACACCACCCCGGCCGTCACCGCGACCTTGAAGCGCAGCAGGAACTGATCGAACGGAGCGGTGGCGAGCAACCGACAGCTGTTGTCCGGCCCGAACTGGGCACGGGAACTCTGCGGCAGGTCGCAATACGGCCCCTTGAGAATGTCACCCAGACTGAGCGTGCCCAAGAACCCGTGCTGATACCAGATGAATCCCAGGATAGTGGTGACGAGGATGGCCAACGCGGCCTTCGTCACCCGGCTCCGAAGTTCGTACAGGTGCTCGATCAGGGACATCGAGCCATCGGAATTGGCTGTGTGGCGGCGCCGCGCCTTCAGCCACCCCAGGGGTAAGGACACTCTTCAGACCTCAGCTGGCCTTCTCGACGCGTTCCGCCTGCACGTGCTGCGCAGGTGTCGGTGACACCGGCGGCGCGGGGGCAGGAGCGGGAGGAAGCTGCTGCGGAGCTGCGGTGGCAGTCGGCGGGGTGGTGGCGGCGTTCTTGGCGTCCGACTTCTCGCCGTCGGCCCCCATGTCTTTCATCTCGCTCTTGAAGATGCGCAGCGAGCGTCCGATGGACCGCGAGGCATCGGGCAGTCGCTTGGCACCGAACAGCACAACGAGCACGAGAACGACGATCAGCCAGTGAATGGGGCTCAGACTGCCCATGAGTTACCTCCAGTGTTGGATCTCATACTGAGCCTACGCGGCTCGGGGGGCGATCGGATCGAACCACACGCAGAAGTCTTCGGTCAGTCTGGACTACTGCTGGGTGGTGCATGCCGATCGTAGGCGGCCAACGCCTCCCGCGCGCGTCCGGCCAGCTGAGCGCCAAGATCCGGCGGGGACAGCACGGTGACGCCGGCGCCCAACCCCAGCACCAAGCGAAGCAACCATTCCGTGTCGGTATAACGCAGCGAGACCCGTAGACGTCCGGCATCGCGCTGCTGGACCTCCTGCACGGGGTAGTACTCCGCAACCCAGCCGTGCCGGGGTGCGAGGTCGAGCACGGCCAGCGGCAGCTCGTCGGCCTGCGCAAACAACTCATGCGCACCGTGTTCGTCCGCCGGAGCGTACGGCAGAACCTCGGGCAGCACGGTGACGTCGTCGATACGGTCCACCCGGAACATCCGGACGTCCTCAGCGCGGCGGCACCACGCCTCCAGGTAGCTGCGGCCCTCGACCACCAGCAGCTGCCGCGGTTCCACCTCTCGCTCGCTGATCTCGTCGCGGGAGGCCGTGTAGTACCGGATGCGCAGCGGGTGCATCTCGGCCAGGGCTTTGGTCAGCGTTGCCGTCGTGGCTGCGATCGAGTCGTCGTCCGCGTTTTGCACGCCGAGGCCCACCATGACGGCGCTGGGACCGGGGCTGCCTCCCGCGGCCGCCTCGACCTTGGCCAGAGTTCGCTCCACCACATCGCGTCCCACCAGGCCCCCCACATCACCGAGTGCCCGGAGCGCGACAGCGAGCGCCCCTGCCTCGGCGCGGGACAGCCGCAGCGGGCGCTCTAGGCCCGCGTCGAACACCACGCTGACGGTGTCACCCTCAAACGACAGGTCGATCAACTCGCCGGGCCCGTAACCCGGGAGGCCGCACATCCAGAGCAGTTCCAGGTCCTTGCGAAGTTGTGGTGTGCTCACGCCCAGCTCGGCCGCCGCCTCCTCGATCCGCACCCCGGGATGGGCCTGCAGGTAAGGCACCAAGGACAGCAAACGGGGCAGGCGTTCGGTGACGCCGCTCATGCCACGGCTCCGGAGAACGTGTCGAGTACCCGTTCGCGCAGCTCGGGCGGGTCGATGACCACGGCGTCGGCGCCGTAACCGGCAACCCAGCGGGCCGCGACGTCCATGGGCGGCAGGCGTACCTGTACAAGGTCCCCATCGGCTCCCTGGTGTAGCAGCTGGGCGCCGCGGCGGAGACCGAGGGCGCGACGGGGCGCCAGCAAGATCGTGGCGTCGACCGAGGGCGTCGTCGGGCCCGCGGACGCCGCGACGAGTGCCAGGACGTCGGTGCTCTCGGGGACGGTGACAGCGCCGGCCGCTCCCGTGGCTTTGGCTGCGCTGATGCGCGATACTCGGAAACAGCGCACCGCGCAGCGCTGCTCGTCGTATCCGACGAGGTACCACCGCCCGCGATAGGACACCACCCCCCAGGGCTGCACCGTGCGGCTGGTCGGCTCGGCAGCAGGGCTTCGCCGGTGATGGAAGGTGACGACCCGGCCGAGCTCCACCGCAGCGACGAGCGCCGCGAACGCGGGATCGGTGGCCCGCACCCGCGGCTGCACCCCGGGCGCCGCAGTGGTGTCGACCTCCACACCGGCGGCACGCAGCTTCAGCACCGCGTTCCGCGCAGAGGTCGCCAGCTGTGGGGAATCCCAGAGCCGCGCCGCCAGCGCGACCGCCGCCGCCTCATCGGGGGCAAGGTCGATGTCGGGAAGCTCGTAGTCGCGGCGGGCGATACGGTAGCCCTCGTTGTTGTCGAAGTGCGAGTTGCGGCCGGTCTCCACCGGCACCCCCAGTTCCCGCAGCTCTGCCTTGTCGCGCTCGAACATCCGGAAGAATGCCTCATCAGTAGGTGCCTCGAGGTACCCGGCTACCGTGCTGCGGATCCGCTCGGCGCTGAGGTACTGCCGCGTGGACAGTAAGCACAGCACCAGGTTCACCAGACGTTCGTTACGGGCCGAGGACACGCACCTACCCTAGGTGTCCCGAGTCGGATGACAGGAAAGGCGCGGTTGAGGATGCTCCAGCACACCGCCACGCGGACGGCGGCACTGCTGCGTTCGTGCCACCCCGAACCGACGGTGGCCGTCACGATGGTCAGTGTTGCGCTGGCGCTCGTCGCGGGGAGGGGGTGGGCGAGCGTGCTTGTCGGCGCGGCCGTGCTGGCGGGGCAACTGTCCATCGGGTGGCTCAACGACGCACTGGACGCTGCCCGCGATCGGGCCACGGGGCGCTTGGACAAGCCGGTGGCCCAAGGTCTGCTCAGCCCGCGTGCGGTCGGAGTGTCGGCGGGGGTGGCAGCGCTGGTTAGCGTCCCCCTCTCCGCGGCAACGGCTCTGGGAGGACGCGCGCCGGTGGTAGCTGTGGTGGTGCTGCATCTTGCGGTGGTAGGTGGTGGCTGGGTGTACGACGTGGGCGCCAAGTCCACAGTGGTGTCGGTGCTGCCCTACGCCGTGGCCTTCGGCGCGCTGCCGGCGTTCGTTGTTGCCCCCGCGGCGGCGGTGCCGTGGTGGCTGGTGGCGGCGGGAGCGCTGCTGGGCAGTGGTGCGCACTTCGCGAACGTGCTGCCCGATCTCGCCGAGGATGCGGCCACCGGCGTTCGCGGGCTCCCCCACGTGCTGGGGGCCCGGTGCTCGGTCGCCGCGACGGTTGTCCTGCTGCTGGCGGCATCGGTGGTACTGGCCTTGGGTCCGTCCGGAGCGCCGACGGTGGCCGGTGTGCTCGTGCTGATTGCCGCCGTCGCGGCACTGTTGGTGGGTGTCTGCACCATGGTTGGCTTGTTCCGCGCGGTCCTGTGCGTGGCGGTGCTCGATGTCGTGCTGTTTGTCGCCTCCGGCAGCAGTCTCCGCTGAACGACCCGCTACCTTGTCGCCGTGGGAGCAGGCCGCCACCGAGACGGACGCGGTGGGCCGGTGCTAGGTGGTGCCAACGTGGTCCAACCAGGCCTTCGCGTTCGACGAAGTCTTTGAAGCCTTCACGTTCGGTGTCGCCAGCGGCAGGTCATCGACCAGGCAGCACGCAGCGATCTACATGTCGTTTGAGGCCGTGGACGGCCGCGTTAGGTGCGTGGACGGCCATCTCACTCCACCTGCGCGCTACGCCATCGCTGTAGGGCAGCGTCGGACGTGTCCGCTTACCGAAGGGCTCGCATGACCGGCTCGTTCGGGCCAACGGGGAGGTAGCCGTGCAGAAAGGCCCGGACGCCGGCGGCGGCGATCCTGTTGATCTCCGTTTGGGGCAGCGGTATTGCGCCGTGGTAGGAGCGGTTTGCCACCTCGGTGGCGGCCAGCAACACGAAGTGGATTGCCGCCCGATCGGCGTCATCGATGTGGAGCAGTCCCTGGTCCGCCAGCCGCTGCAGGTGTCGGGCGAGCTCGTGGCGCACGCGCAGTGGTCCGGTCTCCTGCCACGCGTCGAGCGCGGCCTGAGGGATGTGGCCGACTTCGGCGTTGATCTGCCGGACCAGGGCAAAGTGCTCGGTGTAGGCGCTCATCGGGGTCGCCCAGACGCGACCGAACGCGATGAGGTCTTGTTCCAGGTCGGTGACCTTGTATAGATAGCGGTCGATGAGCGCTATTTGGGCATCGGCGACCTGGGTGGCGCTTTCCTGGATGAGGGTCTGAAAGAGCCGGGCCTTGTCGTGGAAGTGGTTGTAGATGGTGCGGGTGGACACCCCCGCCTGGGCGGCGATCGCGTCGATGCTGCCGCGGGAGTACCCATCCCGGGCGAACACTGTCAGCGCGCCGTCCATGATCGCGCGCCGCTTGTCCGCCAGCCCCCGACGTGTGCGCACGCTCGTCGTCTCGTCACTTGACATCTAGACCTCCATGGTTACAGTGATCGTTGTACTAAGTGCCATGCACGTTGTACTGTAGCTTATCGGGCACTCGAGGCGGCTGTGTCGCACCGTCCGCGGAGCGGCAGACAGCCCACCGGATGAGGCTCGCCCGCCGCCGGTGGTCGCCAGCGCAGGAAGCGTTGGCGCAGACAAGCCCGTCTCACCGAACTCACGAGGAGCGCAGATGACCAGAATCGCCATCATCATCGGCAGTACCCGACCCCGCCGCAGGGCAGCGCTGGTGGTCCGCTGGGTGGCCGAGGTCGCCACCGCCCACGTCGCTGACCGAGCAGACGTCACCTTCGAGGTGGTCGACCTCGCTGACTACGCTTTGCCGCTACTAGATGAGCCCGTGCCCGCGGCGATCGGCGACTACCACCATCGGCACACCCAGCGCTGGGCGGCGACGATCGCCTCCTTCGTATGGTTCGTGTTCGTGACCCGGAGTACAACCATTCCCTGCCCGCGGCACTGAAGAACGCGATCGACTACCTGTTCGCGGAGTGGAACGACAAGGCGGCAGGCTTCGTCAGCTACGGCCTCAACGGCGGCACCCGGGCGGTGGAGCACCTGCGTCTGGTGATGGCCGAGGTGAAGGTCGCCGACGTACGCAGCCAGCTTGCTCTATCCCTGTTCGCCGACTTCGAGATCACCGACATGACCCAACCCGGCATTTTTACACCCGGTGCGCACCACGAACCGATCCTGATCCGTCTGCTCGAGGAAGTCCTCGCCTGGTCGCGTGCCCTGAAACCGCTGAGAGCCGCCACGGAGACTGGCACGGCCACCGCAGTGCAGGCGGCACAGCCATGACCCGCCCGGCGCTCGCGGCGCCGGCCGTCGGATGCGCCCGGTTGAGCCGTCGTGATCCGCCAGCCGCCGCGGACAAGCTCGGGTGGCCGGTGTGGCGGCTGGCGTGGGTCATCGTCTTTGGTGCCTTCGCCAGCGGTCTGGACGCGTCCCTGGCCAACATCGGGTTGGATACCATCAGGAGCGACCTGCACACCACCCTTGACCTGGTGCAATGGGCGTCCAGTGGCTACCTGCTCGCGCTGGCGGTGTCGTTGCCGCTGTGCGGGTGGCTCGGTAGGAAGGTCGGCGTCGGCCGACTGTGGCTGTGTGCCCTCGCGGCATTCACCCTCGCCTCCGGACTGTGCGCCGCGGCACCCACCATCGACGCGTTGATCGCACTGCGGGTCATCCAAGGCCTCGCGGCCGGACTCCTGATCCCCGCCGGGCAGACAATCCTCGGTCAAGCCGTAGGCCCCGGACGCCTCGGCCGAGTAATGGCCACCCTGGGCATCGCAGTCACCGTGGCACCCGCACTGGGCCCCGTCGTCGGCGGACTGGTGCTGCACTGGCTGTCCTGGCCCTGGCTGTTCCTCATCAACCTGCCCATCGGCGCGATCGGGCTGGCACTGGGGTGGCGCCTTGTTCCGCGCGGACAAGTCGGGGCGGCACCAGCCCTGGACTGGAGGGGATACGCCTACATCGGCGTTGGCCTACCCCTGATGGTTTACGCGCTTACCCGGTGGGGATCGACGGGGACGCTGACCACACCCTTGGTGCTGGTCCCGCTCGTCCTCGGCGTCCTGGCCTTGGCCACGTTCGGCTTGCGCACCCGACACCGTGCGCATCCGCTGATGGACCTGCGGTTGTACCGCAACCCTGTCTACGCCGCGGCCAGCGGTGCCACCGCGTTTACCGGTGCCGTGCTCTTCGGCGCCGGCCTGGTGTTCGCGCTGTACTTCCAAATCCTGCACGGTGACAGCGTCGTCACAACCGGTCTCCTGCTGCTGTCCCTCGGCGCCGGGACCGCCCTGGTCCTGCCGCTGTCCGGGCGACTCACCGACCGATACGGCGGTGGCATCGTGTCCGTTTGGGGAACACTGCTTTCCGTCGCCGCCCTGATCCCCTTTGCGTTTCTGAGTGCCGGAGCGAACCCAATTCTGTTGCAAGGGCTGCTGGTCCTGCTCGGCATGGCGACGGCCCTCGCCGCGGTGCCACCGGGCATCGCCGCCTACAAGACTGTGCACGCTGAGCAGCTTCCCGACGCCACCACCCAGGTCAACATCCTGCAACGCATCGGTGGCGCACTCGGTGCCGCACTGTTCGCCGTGATCCTGGGCCGCGGCCTACCCGACGACGCCCTAAGCGCATTCCACACGACATTCTGGTGGCTGTCCGGAGCCTCCATTGTTTCCCTTGCCTGGTCACTCTGGCTATGGGCTGCGCTCCGAGCTCATCAGCAGGCAGACGCGTGTCCACCGAGCCAGTAGCCTAAGACCGCCGCCTTGCGACCTCGGTCATATGCCCGGTCGGAACTGGGCTGCATTCTCAGGCGACGTCCGAACGGCGCATTGCGTGGAGATCGGCGAGGAACTCCTCGACCTCGCCGCCTGCGAAGATGTCCTCGCAGGTGAGATCCTGCGCACAGCGCACCGGTTGGCTCTCACGGAACAGGTCATCAGCTGACGGCACAACTCGCGCGGCCGCACTGGATGTCCTGCGTTACCCAGCGTCATGGGTAGCACCTCCAACGGCAGCTCTGCCGCCAGTCAGTCATACGCACTCGTATCCGCTCCTCAACTGGGGCGTGTGTTTCGCGAGCATGCCGTCACATCGAGGCGATCAGCCGCTCGACCCGTTCGTCGACCGCGCGGAACGGGTCCTTGCACAAGATGGTGCGCTGGGCTTGGTCGTTCAATTTGAGGTGCACCCAGTCGACGGTGAAGTCACGTCCGGCGTCCTGCGCCGCCGCGATGAACTCTCCGCGGAGCTTTGCTCTGGTGCTCTGCGGGGGCGTTTGCTCGGCCGTCTTGATCGCCGTGTCGTCGGTGACCCGCGCAATCATGTGCTTGCGCTGCAGCAGGTCAAAGATCCCGCGGCCGCGGCGGATGTCATGGTAGGCGAGGTCGAGCTGGGCGATCCGCGGGTTGGACAGGTCCATGCCGTGCTTGTCCTGATAGCGGCGAAACAGCTTCTGCTTGATCACCCAGTCGATCTCGGTGTCCACAGTGGACATATTGTCGTGCTCGACCGCGTCCAGAGTGCGTCCCCACAGCGCCACCACCTGGTCCATGGTCGCATCGGGCTCTCTGCGGGTGAGGTGCTCCACCGCCTTGGCGTGGTATTCACGCTGAATGTCCAGCGCGCTGGCCTCGCGACCGCCTGCGAGGCGGACCGGGCGGCGACCGGTCAGGTCGTGGCTGATCTCCCGGATCGCCCGGATGGGGTTGTCCAGCGCGAAATCACGGAAGGACACGCCCTCCTCGATCATCTCCAGCACAAGAGCCGCCGAGCCCACCTTGAGCAAGGTGGTGGTCTCGGCCATGTTGGAGTCACCGACGATGACGTGCAGGCGGCGGTACTTCTCGGCATCGGCGTGCGGCTCGTCGCGGGTGTTGATGATCGGCCGGGATCGGGTGGTGGCGGACGAGACGCCTTCCCAGATGTGCTCCGCGCGCTGGCTCAGGCAGAACCGCGAACCCCGCGGGGTGTGCAGCACCTTGCCCGCCCCCGCGATGAGCTGACGGGTCACCAAGAACGGCAACAGCACGTCGGACAGGCGGGAGAACTCGCCTTGGCGCCCGATCAAGTAGTTCTCGTGGCAGCCGTAGGAGTTGCCAGCGGAGTCGGTGTTGTTCTTGAACAGAAAGATGTCTCCGCCGATGCCCTCGTCGACCAGGCGCTGCTCGGCGTCGGCGAGCAAATCCTCCAGAATGCGTTCGCCTGCTTTGTCGTGGCTGATCAGCTGGACCAGGTCGTCGCACTCGGCGGTCGCGTACTCCGGATGCGAACCGACATCGAGGTAGAGGCGGGCACCGTTGCGCAGGAACACGTTTGAACTGCGTCCCCAGGAGACAACCCGGCGGAACAGGTAACGGGCCACCTCGTCGGGGCTGAGTCGGCGTTGACCGTGGAAGGTGCAGGTGACGCCGAACTCTGTCTCGATACCCATGATTCGTCGCTGCACGGCTCGACCTTACTCAGCGGGCGCGGGCAACAGCGTGGCGAGCGTCGGCCCGGTGAGACGGCGGAAGGCTCGGCGCGGTCGCGCCTGCTCCAGGGTGGCGACCTCGAGGGCACCGACCTCCACGGTGCGCGCGGCCGCGGTGCCGTCCTGCTGCAACGCAGAGACCGCGATGCGGAGCGCTTCCTTCAGCGGTAGCCCGGGCTGGTAATTCTCCTTCAGTGCGGTCGCAATCGGCTCGGTGGTGCCGCCCATGACGACGAAGCTGGTCTCGTCGGCAATGGAGCCGTCGTAGGTGATGCGGTAGAGCTGAGCGGCGGTGGTGCCTGCCTCCGGCCTGCCTACCTCGGCCACGCAAATTTCCACCTCATAGGGCTTGGGTTGCTCGGTGAAGATCGTGCCCAGGGTCTGCGCGTAGGCGTTGGCCAGCGAACGCCCGGTGACGTCGCGCCGGTCGTAGGAGTAGCCGCGTAGGTCGGCATGCTGGATGCCGGCACGGCGCAGGTTCTCGAACTCGTTGTACTTGCCGACCGCCGCGAAGCCGATACGATCATAGATTTCGCTCACCTTGTGCAAGGTCGACGAAGGATTCTCCGCCACGAAGAGCACCCCATCGGCGTAGGTGAGCACCACGACGCTGCGGCCCCTGGCGATACCTTTACGCGCCAGCTCCGAACGGTCGCGCATGATCTGCTCGGCGGAGGCGTAGTACGGCATGGTCACGGCGGTGGCTCCTGTGCTGGGGTTTGAGGCTGGGGGTGCGGCTCAGCCGCCGGGATTGGTGTGCCGGTCGGCGACCACAGCGTGGGCGACCTCGCCCACCTGCTCGTCGTCCACCCGGACCGCGCCGTGCTCGCCGGTGATGGTGATGACCACCGGGTACAGACCGCGCACCAGGTCCGGGCCGCCGGTCGCCGAGTCGTCGTCGGCGGCGTCGTACAGCGCCTCGACGGCAGCGCGGACGGCGGTGTTCTGGTCCGCCTCCGGCTCGTAGCGCTTCTTCAGCGCTGACCGGGCGAACAAGGAGCCGGACCCGACGCTGTGAAAACCCGCGTGCTCCTCGTACCGACCGCCGGTGATGTCGTAGGTGATGATCCGGCCGGCACGGGACGGATCAGCGGCGTCTACATCAAATCCGACGAAAAGGGGTACCACAGCCAGGCCCTGCATGGCCGCACCGAGGTTGTTCCGCACCATGGACGCGAGCCGATTTGCTTTGCCGTCCAGCGACAGCGGCATGCCCTCGATCTTCTCGTAGTGCTCGAGCTCGACGGCGTACAGCCGTACCAGCTCGATGGCAATCCCCGCGGTACCGGCGATACCGACCGCGGAGTGACTGTCGGTGACGAACACCTTGTCGATATCGCGCTGGGCGATGAGGTTGCCCATGGTGGCCCGCCGGTCGCCCGCAACGAGCACACCACCGTCGAAGGTGAGGGCGACGATGGTGGTGCCGTGCGGGGCCAAACCGTCAGCCGACCCGGCGGGCGTGCGATGGCCGGGCAACATCTCCGGGGCCGTTCGGCGTAGGTAGTCGGTGAACGAGGAAGTGTCGGCATGCCCGATTGCGGGAGGTATCACTGCCCGCCCTTCTGCACGTAGGACCGGACGAACTCCTCCGCGTTCTCCTCGAGCACGTCGTCGATCTCGTCGAGGATGTCGTCGGTATCGGCGCTTTGCTGGTTGCGGCGCTCCTGCCCGGCTGCGTCTGCGCCGTCGGCGCCGTCGTCATCACCGCCACCGCCGCTGCGCTTGGTCTGCTCCTGCGCCATCGTCGACTCCCTGCTTGTCCCTGGATCGCGTATGTCCCTGCCCGAACCCTACCCACGCACCACCGCGACAGCTGCGCCACTAGCTCTTGGTCAGCGCGTCGACCAGCTCGACCGCGGAGCTGACCGAATCCAGCAGCTCGCCGACGTGGGCTTTGCTGCCCCGCAACGGCTCCAGGGTCGGAATGCGCACCAGCGACTTGCGTCCCACGTCGAAGATCACCGAGTCCCAGCTTGCGGCTGTGATTTCAGTACCGAAGCGCCGCAGACACTCGCCCCGGAAGTAGGCCCGCGTCTCGGTCGGCGGGGAGGTCACCGCGACGAGCACCTGCTCCTCGGTGGTCAGCCGCTGCATCGACCCGCGCGCCACCAGGCGGTTGTACAGCCCCTTGTCCAGCCGCACGTCGGAGTATTGCAGGTCCACCAGGTGCAGTCGCGAGGAAGCCCAGCCGAGGCCTTCGCGATCCCGGAAACCCTGCAGCAGGCGAAGTTTGGCCGGCCAGTCCAGCAGGTCGGCGCACTCCATCGGGTCGCGCTCGAGCATGTCGAGAACCCGCGCCCAAGTGTCCAACACGTCGGTGGTGCGAGCGTCGGGTTCCCGGTCGTGGCTGACCAGCTCGGAGACCCGTTCGTGGTAGATCCGCTGCAGCTGCAATCCGGTGAGCCGTCGTCCGTCGGACAGCTCGACGGTCACTTTCAGTGACGGGTCGTGGCTGATCTGATGCACCGCGGCCACTGGTTTCGCCAACTGCAGGTCGCTGAGGTCGGCGCCGGACTCGATGAGGTCCAGCACGAGCGCGGTGGTGCCCACTTTCAGGTACGTCGCGGTCTCGGCGAGGTTGGCATCGCCGATGATGACGTGCAGACGGCGGTACTTGTCGGCGTCGGCGTGCGGTTCGTCGCGGGTGTTGATGATCCCGCGCTTGAGGGTGGTCTCCAGGCCGACCTCCACCTCCATGTAGTCCGCGCGCTGGGAGAGCTGGAAGCCCTCCCGCTCCCCCGCCTGCCCGATGCCTACCCGACCGGAGCCACAGAACACCTGTCGGGAGGCGAAGAATGGGGTGAGTCCGACCACGATGGCGTCGAACGGAGTGGAACGGGCCATCAGGTAGTTCTCGTGCGTGCCGTAGGAGGCGCCCTTGCCGTCAATGTTGTTCTTGTACAGCTGCAGCTTCGGCGCGCCGGGCACGCTGCCGGCGTAGCGCGCGGCCTGTTCCATCACCCGTTCGCCGGCCTTGTCCCAGATGACGGCGTCCATCGGGTCGGTCACTTCGGGGGCGGCGAACTCCGGGTGCGCGTGGTCGACGTAGAGCCGCGCACCGTTGGTGAGGATCATGTTTGCGGCGCCGACCTCGTCGACGTCGATCACCGGTGTGGGCTGTCCCGGTTGGGTCAGGTCGAAGCCGCGGGCATCCCGCAGCGGGGACTCCACCTCGTAGTCCCACCGGGTCCGCTTGGTGCGCGGCACCGACGCCGCAGCGGCGTAGGCGAGCACCGCCTGGGTCGAGGTGAGGATCGGGTTCGCCGTCGGGTTGCCCGGCGAGGAGATCCCGTACTCCACCTCGGTGCCCATGATGCGTCGCATGGTGGGCAGCCTACGGTCGCCGGTTCCGAGCTGCGTTGGGCGTACTGCAAGTACTACCAACTCACCGGTAGGAGTCTGCAGGTGCTACCAACGGCCGCGGTGATGCGTACCTGCTAAGCCTGCTCCGCCTCGGTGTGTGCGTCGACCTCGGATGGGTCGGAGTCCCACACCACCAGCTCGGCCAGCACCTCCGAGACGCGCGGGTGGCTGAGCAGTGCCAGGTGACCGGTGCGCGGCAGCACGTGCAGCTCATCCAGCGGTCCGCGCGCGCTGCGCAGCGGCACGAGGCCGTCCCCCACCGCTGCCGCCCACCACGCCGTCGGGTCGGCGCCCAGGGTTGCGGTGACTCCGACGTGTCGGATCCCCGGGGACAGCGGCAGCGGGCTGGAGCGGCGCAGATCGTCGATCCCGGCGCTGCGCACGTCGAGCAGCTCGGCCCAGGACCGGCTCTCCGGACGCCCCCGCAGGGCCGCAACCAGCCGATGCACGCCGATGGCGAGCGGAGCACCCTCATGCGGGGTACCCAGGTAGCACGCGGTGCGCACCAGATCGAGCCAGTCGTCAGCGCCGGCGTGGTGGCAGGCCTCACGTACCACCAGCCCACCCATCGAGTGTCCGACCAGGTCGATGCGGTGCAGCGGCACGGGCCAACGCTCGCGCAGACCGCCGATCAACTCCGACAGTGCGGCCCCGTTCTCGGCGATCGTGCGTCCGGTGTTGTAGCGCAGCACCACCGGGGTGGCGCCGAGCTCGGCCAGGCGCTCGCCGTGACTGCCGCGGTCCTCGTGGCGGTACCACCAGGCTTGCTCGGTTTCGCCGAGGCCGTGCACGAACACCACGACGTGTCCGGTGGCCATGGGATGCGCCTGGGCCAGCAGCGCGGTCTCGTTGCCGACGATCTTGCGCTGGTGATGCGGGCCAAACTCGACCGCTAGCTGGTTGCCGTCGGTAACGAGCTGATCGCCCAGCAGACCGTTCACCGCACCGATGATCACCGAGCCGGCGGCCGTAGAGGTCACCGCGTGCGAGACCCGCTCCGGGGGAAGCGCCTCGGACATGCCATCGACCAGATCTGCAGCAGCGTGCGCCCCCACCCGAACACCCAGGTACGAGGCATCGCTGATCGCGTTGTGCACTACCCTGACCGGCGCAGCGATCGGGCCGAGGACCCGGAAGATCGTCCCCGCTATCGCCCGATGAGTGCCCTGCACCGGCCCACTCAGTACATCCACTGCATGAGCCAGCAGCTGGGCCGTTGCGCTCACCTCGTTGCGAGCCATCGGGGGCGCACTCACAGGTACTGGCCGGTGTTGCTCTCGGTGTCGATGGCCCGGCTGGAGCCGGCGGACTTGCCCGTGACCAGGGTGCGGATGTAGACGATCCGTTCGCCCTTCTTCCCGGAGATGCGCGCCCAGTCGTCGGGGTTGGTTGTGTTCGGCAAGTCCTCGTTCTCCGCGAACTCATCCACGATGGAGTCCAGCAGGTGCTGCACCCGCAAGCCGGGGGCACCGGTGTCCAGCACCGACTTGATGGCGTACTTCTTGGAGCGGTCGACGATGTTCTGGATCATCGCCCCGGAGTTGAAGTCCTTGAAGTACAGAACTTCTTTGTCGCCGTTGGCGTAGGTGACCTCCAGGAAGCGGTTGTCCTCTGTCTCGCCGTACATGCGCTCGACCACGCGTTGGATCATGCCGGCGATGCAGGCCGCACGGTCGCCGTCGAACTCGGCCAAGTCGTCTTCGTTGATGGGCAGGGCCTCGGTGAGGTACTTGGAGAAGATGTCCTCCGCCGACTCCGCATCCGGGCGCTCGATCTTGATCTTCACGTCCAGCCGACCGGGGCGCAGGATCGCCGGATCGATCATGTCCTCCCGGTTGGAGGCGCCGATGACAATGACGTTCTCCAATCCCTCCACACCGTCGATCTCGCTGAGCAGTTGGGGCACGATCGTGGTCTCCACGTCGGAGGAGACCCCCGAGCCACGGGTGCGGAAGATGGAGTCCATCTCGTCGAAGAACACGATCACCGGGGTGCCCTCGGACGCCTTCTCGCGCGCTCGCTGGAAGATCACCCGAATGTGCCGCTCGGTCTCGCCGACGAACTTGTTCAGCAGCTCCGGGCCCTTGATGTTGAGGAAGAACGACTTGGCCTCCCGCGGGTTGTCCCCGCGGGCTTCTGCGATCTTCTTGGCCAGCGAATTGGCCACCGCCTTGGCGATGAGCGTCTTGCCGCAGCCGGGCGGCCCGTAGAGCAGGACACCCTTGGGCGGCCGCAGTGAGTACTCCTTGAACAGCTCCGCGTGCAGGAACGGCAGCTCCACCGCGTCGCGGATCTGACCGATCTGCCTGCCCAGGCCGCCGATGTCGGAGTAGTCGACGTCGGGCACCTCCTCCAGCACCAGGTCCTCCACCTCGGCCTTGGGCACGCGCTCGTAGGCGTAGCCCGCCTTGGTGTCCACCAGCAGCGAGTCCCCGGGTCGCAGCACCACGGGGTTCGGGTCGTCGACGTCGGGTACCAAGGGATCCGCCAGCCACACCACGCGCTCCTCGTCGGCGTGTCCGACGACGAGCGCCCGCTGGCCGCCGTCGAGCAGCTCACGCAGCGCCGACACCTCACCAACGCGTTCGTACCCGGTGCTCTCCACCACGGTGAGCGCCTCGTTCAGCCGAACCGTCTGGCCATTCTTGAGCCCCCCGATCCCGACCGCAGGGGAGCACACCAGCCGCATCCGACGGCCGGAGGTGAAGACGTCGACGGTGTCGTCGGCGTTGGCTCCGAGGAAGACCCCGTAGCCGCTGGGCGGCTGCGCGAGACGGTCGACTTCCTCCTGCAGGACGAGCAACTGCTGCCGGGCGTCCTTGAGGATTTCCAGCAGCTTCGCGTTGCGCTCGGTCAGCGAGTCGATCTTTCGGACGGCATCCACCGCAGGCCCGTTGTCGTCGGCCTTATCGGCCCGATCTGATGCGCTCACCGGCGTCTCCTCCCGTAGGAACCCCCACGCTACCGGGGAGCGCCGACACAAGCGTCGTGACGGTCCGCACGCGCACAGTCCGCGCCGACGGAAACCGATGAAGGAGTCGTCATGGCGGCGCACCCGCGACGACGACTACGCCGCGGCGTGGGACCGCAGCGCCGAACGCAGTACCGTTCGCCGGAAACGCACGATTCGGCGGTAGGAAGGCGTGGGTTGACGTCAGGTCCTTACGGTAACGATCCCTACGGCGCTTCGCAGGGTGCTGGTGACGGCATGAACGGACCCGACCCGACGCGGCAGTTCCCGCAGGCAGGGGGCGGCTACTCAGCACCGCCGGTCTACGGCCCGACCGCTACGGCACCGCCGGGGCCAGGCGGTCCGCCCAAGCGCAACCTCGGCCCGTGGCTCGGTGGTGCTGCTGCAGTGGCTGTGCTGCTCGTCGTCGGGCTGATCCTGTTTTTCACCCTCGGCAACCACAGCGACACGCCCACCGCGGCCGGGACGACCAGCGCAACGACGGCTGCGCCGAGCACCACCACGAGCGTGCGGGCGACCGCCGTACCGCCCCTGCCCAGCTCACTGGCCACCGTTAGCCCTGGGCCCACCTCCCCGCGTCCGACCTCCCCGCGTCCGACCTCTGCGCGTCCCACGCCGAGCACCAGAACCGCTGCGCCGACCTCGGGCGCCGCATTGATCCCGGCCAATCCCGATCAAGTTGAACAGATCACGACCCTGGCGAAGGCGCTGGTGGACGGCATCAGCAAGGGCGACATGCCGGCCATCGCCCGGATTACCTGCGGAACTCTGGCTTCCAGCCTCGGCTCGGGCGCAAGCGAACCGGATCCGACGGTGTACGACCACGTCGACAACATCAAGGTCAGCCCGGATGGGAGTGCCGGCTCGGTGGACGTGTTCGCCTACACGGTCAAGAGCGGTCCCCCGGCGGATGCGGTGACCTTCATTCTGCAGAAGCAGGGCGCGGCGTGGAAGGCCTGCGACATCAGCCAGTAGCGCTCAGCCTTTGCTGGGGCGACGCTGCGGGCGTGGCGTCACCGCGCCTTCGGCGAGACGGCGGGCGCGGATCAAGAATGCGGTGTGTCCCTGCATGCGGTGTTCGGGCCGGACGGCCAAGCCCACCACGTGCCAGGCGCGCACGAGCGTCTCCCACGAGTAGGGCTCCGTCCAGCACTCCTGCGCCCGCAGCGCCTCCACCACCCGGGACAGCTGCGTCACCGTCGCCACATACACCACCAGCACACCGCCGGGAACGAGCACGTCCTTGACGGTGGGCAGCACCTGCTCCGGCGAGAGCATGTCCAGCACCACCCGGTCCACCTCGCCGACGAACTCCGTCACGTCGGCCACGGTCAGGTCCCAGTTGGTCGGTCGCTCACCGAAGAAGGTGTCGACGTTGCGCACCGCGTGCACGGCATGATCCTCGCGCAGCTCATAGGAGGTCACGCGCCCCTGCGGCCCGACGGCACGGAGCAGGGAGCAGGTGAGCGCCCCCGAACCTGCGCCGGCTTCCAAGACTCGTGCGCCGGGAAAGATGTCGCCCTCGTGAACGATCTGCGAAGCGTCCTTGGGGTAGATGACTTGAGCGCCGCGAGGCATGGAGAGCACGTAGTCGGCGAGCAGCGGGCGCAGCGCCAGGTAGGCCGTGCCGTTGGCGGACTTCACCACGCAACCCTCTGGCGCCCCGATGAGCTCATCGTGGGCCACCGCTCCGCGGTGGGTGTGGTACTCCCCGCCCTCGGCCAGCACGATGGTGTAGTGGCGCCCCTTGCTGTCGGTCAGCTGAACTCGGTCGCCGACGCGGAACGGGCCGCTGTGCGCCATCGGGAGTGCTCCTCGCTGGATGTGCGGGCATGGAGACCGCGAACTGTCGGGGCCAGCGCCTAGGGTGCCAGGCATGAGTGACGCGACCAATTCAGCGCCTGTCCCCGCAGCGCCAATCCCCGCAGCGCCAATCCCTGCGGCGGCTGTGCGGCGGCCGGCCTTGTCACCTTCCCGGGCCGGCGATTTCAAGCAGTGTCCGCTGCTGTACCGCTTCCGCGCCGTCGACCGTATTGCGGAAACGCCCAGTACGGCCCAGGTCCGGGGCACCGTGGTGCACGCCGCGTTGGAGCAGCTGTACGCGCTGCCTGCCGCAGAGCGCGATCTGCCGCGGGCCAATGCACTCGTCGAGCCGGCCTGGGCGCAGACCCTGCAGGAGTCGCCGGAGCTGGCCGAGATGTTCAGCGCTGCGGAGCTGCCGGAGTTCCTCACGGCCGCACAGGCACTGGTGGCACGGTATTTCACCATGGAGGACCCCACCCGTTTCGACCCCGAGGCGTGTGAGCTGCGGGTCGAGATCGAGCTCGACGACGGTGTGCTGCTGCGGGGGTTTATCGACCGCGTCGACGTGGCGCCTACCGGTGAGCTGCGCGTCATCGACTACAAGACCGGCGCCGCACCCCGCGAGATCGGCGAGGCCAGGGCCATGTTCCAAATGAAGTTCTATGCGGTGGCCCTGTGGCGTCTGCGTGGCGTGGTGCCCGCCCAGCTGCGGCTGATGTACCTGGCCGATGGGCAGATGCTGACCTACGCGCCGGACGAGGAGGAGTTGCGCCGGTTCGAGCGGACGCTCTCGGCGATTTGGCAGGCCATCTTGAAAGCCGGGGTCACGGGTGATTTTCGGCCGAACCCGAGCAAATTGTGCGACTGGTGCGACCACAAGTCACGCTGTCCCTCCTTTGGCGGCACTCCCCCGCCCTACCCGGGATGGCCCCAGGTACCGGATGCGGGCGAGGCCACGGCATTGGAGCGGGTGGGATGAGCCGCCCCATCCCACCGGCCGACGCCGCCTACTACCTGCCTTTGGACCCCGCCACCGACGGTGCCGAGCGCTTTGCCTCCACCGAGCACACCGTGGGCCCGTGGTCCGAGGTGATGCAGCACATGAGCCCACCATCGGCCCTGCTGGTCCGGGCACTGCAGCGGTGCGACCCACGCCCGAGTAGCCGGTTGACCAGGGTGACGGTGGAGGTGCTCGGAGCGGTCCCCCGGGCTGAACTCACCGTGCGTACCCACGTGAGCAGGCCGGGCCGCCAGGTCGAGATGCTGATCGCCGAACTATCGGCGGTAGCCAGCTCCGAGGCCGAACGGGTGGTGGCGCGCGCCAGCGCCTGGCGGATGGCCACTGTCGACACCGCGCAGGTGGCAGTGCGCACCGAGGCAACGCTGCCGGGCAGGGACGGCGGTAAGCAGCACGAGCTGCCTCCGATCTGGGTGCCGGGTTACGTGGACACCATCGAATGGTCATGGCTGGACGGATTTTTGGATGCTCCCGGTATCGGCATCGCCTGGGGCCACCCCCGGGTTCAGGTGGTGGCCGGAGAGCACCCCACCGCACTCGAGTCGTTGTTCGCCGTGGTCGACTCCGCCAACGGCATCGGTTCGCCACTAGACGTGCGCGAGTGGACCTTCCTCAACACCGACCTCAGTGTGCACCTGTATCGCGAGCCGGTCGGTGCGTGGACGGGAGTCGCAGCGAGCACCGACGTCGGCCCCGACGGCGTGGGGCTGTGTTCTGCGGTGCTGCACGACGAGCTCGGCCCGGTCGGGCGGTCGGCGCAGATCCTGCTGGTGCGCCCACGACTGTGAAGGTCCGTTCACAACCGGCAGGTACGGATGTCGGAGGCGAGGATGGCCTTGACCCCCAGCGCTGCCAGGTCGTCCATCACGGGGTTGACGTCCCTGCGGTTGACCATCGCCCGCACCGCCACCCAGTGCTCGTCGGCCATCGGTGACACCGTGGGCGACTCCAAGCCGGGGGTGAGCTCCAGTGCCTGGCTCATCAGCTGTCGCGGGCAGTCGTAGTCCAGCATCATGTACTGCTGAGCGAAGACCACTCCCTGCACGCGTGCGGCCAGCTGGTCGCGTGCTGCGTCGCCGGCAGGTGCCCCCCGACGTTCGATGAGCACCGCCTCGGAGGCGCAGAGGACGTCGCCGAAGGCCACCAGGTCGTGCTGGCGCAGCGTGCGCCCGGAGCCCACCACGTCGGCGATGGCATCGGCCACGCCGAGCTGAATGGAGATTTCCACTGCCCCGTCCAGCCTGATCACGGTTGCGGCAATCCCTCGAGCCGCCAGGTCGGTCTCGACTAGGCGCGGGTAGGACGTGGCGATCCTGAGCCCGGCGAGGTCCGCCGGCGACCACTGCTTGCCGGCGGGTGCGGCGTAGCGAAAGCTGGAGCCCCCGAAACCGAGGGCCACCCGTTCCTGCACCGCAGCACCGGAGTCCAGCGCCAGGTCACGTCCGGTGATACCGAAATCGAGCTCGCCGGAGGCGACGTAGATGGCGATGTCCTTCGGACGCAAGAAGAAGAATTCGACCTGGTTCGCGGGGTCGAGCACGGTGAGGTCACGGGAGTCGGTGCGGCGCCGGTAGCCGGCCTCCGCCAGCACATCCGCGGCAGACTCGGACAGCGAGCCCTTGTTGGGTACAGCAACGCGCAACATGAGTGGTTCCTTCACGATGGGGGGCGGCGGACACGCAGAGCGAGCGGTCAGAGACGCCGGTAGACGTCCTCCAGACGCAGCCCACGTCCCAGCATCAGCACCTGCGTCCAGTACAACAGCTGGGAGATCTCTTCGGCGAGGGCTTCGTCGCTCTCGTGTTCGGCGGCGATCCACACCTCCCCGGCTTCCTCGAGCACCTTCTTGCCCTGCGCGTGCACCCCGGCGTCCAACGCCGCCACGGTGCCGGAACCAGGAGGACGGGCCACGGCACGCTCAGTCAGCTCGGCGAATAGCGAGTCAAAAGTTTTCACGAGGCGCCATTCTCCCATGGCGGCGGTCTCAGGACCGCACGCCGACAGACCAGGCGTCCGCCAACGCCGTCGCGGTGAGGCCTGTCAAGGAGTCGCGGAACACCCGGGCCGGACCGGCAGGCACATCCACCTCGCAGGGCACCACCAGCACCGAACAACCAGCGGCTTCGGCCGACGCTGTACCGGTGGGCGAGTCCTCGATGGCCAGGCACTGGCGCGGATTCACACCCAGCAGCTCTGCGGCGCGCAGGTAGGGGTCGGGTGCCGGCTTGCCCCGCTGCACCTCGTCGCCGCACACCGTCGCGGCAAAGCGGTCACGGCCGAGGGTGGTCAAGGCCCGCTCGGTCAACACCCTGCCGGTGTTGGTGACCAACGCCATCGGCAATCCATGGGCCGCGACGAGATCGAGTGCGGCTTGCGCACCCGGCCGCCAGGTCAACCCGCCATCGAAGAGCTCACCCGTCCGCGCCAGCAGCCACTCCCCCGCCTGGCGCACCGCCTCGGGCTCCGGTGGCAGGCGCAGCGCGGCGAAGAGCAACGTCATGCTGGTTTCCAAGCTGGAGCCCACCATTTGGTCGCGGGCGACATCGGAGAGCGCGCCGCCGAGGTGGTGCGCCAGCTCGTGCAGGGACACGTCCCACACCCGCTCCGAGTCCAGCAGCGTGCCGTCCATGTCCCACAGCACCGCCTGTGGGCCACCCTCAGGCATTGAAGTACTTGGCCTCCGGGTGGTGCAGCACGAACGCATCGGTGGACTGCTCGGGGTGCAGCTGCAGCTCCTCGGACAGCTCGACCCCGATGCGGCTCGGCTCCAGCAACGTCATGATCTTGGTGCGGTCCTCCAGGTCAGGGCACGAGCCGTAGCCCAAGGCGTAGCGGGCACCGCGGTAGTTGACCTTGAAGTACTCGGCCACGTCGGCGGGATCGTCCGCCGCAACTGGGTTCCCGTTGGGCATCAGCAGCTCCTCGCGAATCCGACGGTGCCAGTACTCGGCCAGCGCCTCCGTGAGCTGCACCCCCAAACCGTGCACCTCGAGGTAGTCGCGGTAGTTGCTGTTGGCGAACAGCTCGTTGGCGAAGTCGGCGATCGGTGCGCCCATGGTGACCAGCTGGAAGGGCACCACGTCCGCTTGGTCGGCTTCCTTGGCCTGCGTGCGGGTGCGGAGGTAGTCGGCCAGGCACAGGAACCGGTCGCGGCGCTGGCGCGGGAAGGTGAACCGAAGCCGCTCGGGCGCATCGGGCTCCGGTGACTCCAGGATGAGCACGGAGTCACCCTCGGACACGGCGGGGAAGTAGCCGTAGACCAGGGCGGCGTGCGCCAGGATGCCGTCGGTGCTCAACCGGTCCAGCCAGTACCGCAGCCGGGGCAGCCCCTCGGTCTCCACCAAGTCCTCATACGACGGCCCGTCACCCTTGCGCGCGCCCTTGAGCCCCCACTGGCCGAGGAACAACGCACGGTGATCGAGCATCCCGGCGTAGTCGGCGACCGGGATGCCCTTGACCACTCGGGTACCCCAGAACGGCGGCGTGGGCACATCGACGTCGAGGGTCACGTCCGGTGAACGCTCCGGAATCTCGATCTCCGGCTCGGATGCCTTGCGCGCCTCGGCAATGCGCTTGGACCGCTCGTGGCGGGCACGCCGCTCGTCGATCTTGGCCTGCTCGGCCTCGCTGACCACGCCCAGCGTGGCGCCGCTGCGCTTGGCCTTCATGATCGCATCCATCGACCGCAGGCCCTCGAAGGCGTCGCGGGCGTACGTGACGTGGCCCTGGAACATCTCGGCCAGATCGTCCTCCACGTACGCCCGGGTCAGCGCGGCGCCACCCAGCATCACCGGGATCTGCTCGGCAACCCCGCGCGCGTTCATCTCCTGCAAATTCTCCTTCATCACCACGGTCGACTTCACCAGCAACCCGGACATGCCGATGACGTCCGCCTTCTGCTCCAGCGCCGCCTCCAGGATCGCCGCGATCGGCTGCTTGATCCCGAGGTTCACCACGTCGTAGCCGTTGTTGGTGAGGATGATGTCCACGAGGTTCTTGCCGATGTCGTGCACGTCGCCCTTGACGGTGGCCAGCACGATGCGCCCCTTTCCGTCCTCGTCAGTAGCATCCATGTGTGGCTCGAGGTGCGCCACAGCAGTTTTCATCACCTCGGCCGACGCCAGGACGAACGGCAGCTGCATCTGACCGGCGCCGAAGAGCTCGCCCACGGTCTTCATCCCGGACAGCAGGGTGTCGTTGATGATCTCCAACGGCGAACGCTCGACCATCCCCGAGTCGAGGTCGGCTTCCAGGCCGGTGCGCTCGCCGTCGACGATGCGCCGCTCCAGGCGCTCGAAGAGCGGCAGCTGGGCCAGCTCCTCGGCCCGCGAAGCCCGCGCCGACGCGGCTGAGACGCCTTCGAACAGCGACATCAGCTTTTGCAGAGGGTCGTAACCCTCCGAGCGCCGGTCGTACACCAGGTCCAGCGCCACGCTGCGTTGCTCGTCAGGGATCCGGGCCATCGGAACGATCTTGGACGCGTGTACAATCGCGGTGTCCAGCCCGGCGTCGGTGCACTCGTTGAGGAACACCGAGTTGAGCACCTGGCGCGCCGCTGGGTTGAGTCCGAAGGAGACGTTGGACAGCCCGAGTGTGGTCTGCACCGTCGGGTGCTGGCGCTTGATCTCCTTGATCGCGGCGATGGTCTCCAATGCGTCCCGGCGTACCTCGTCCTGGCCGGTGGTGATGGGAAAGGTCAGCGCATCGATGATGATGTCGCTCTCCTGCATGCCCCAGTCGTTGACCAGGTCGGCAATGATGCGGTCGGCGATCTTGAACTTGGTCTCCGCGGTGCGGGCCTGGCCCTCTTCGTCAATGCAGGTGACCACCACCGCGGCACCGTGCTCGACGGCCAGCTCCATCGCCAGGTCAAAGCGGGACTCCGGGCCTTTGCCGTCTTCGTAGTTGACCGAATTGATGACGCAGCGTCCGCCCAGATGCTCCAGCCCGGCCCGCAGTACCGCGGGTTCGGTGGAGTCGATCATGATCGGCAACGTGGAGGCGGTGGCCAGCTTCGCGGCCAGCCCCGCCATGTCCGCGGTACCGTCCCGACCTACGTAGTCGATGCACAGGTCGAGCATGTGGGCGCCGTCGCGGGTCTGCTCCCGCGCAATCTCGATGCACGCCTGGTGGTCCTCGGCGAGCATGGCCTCGCGGAAAGCCTTGGAGCCGTTGGCGTTGGTGCGCTCGCCGATCATCAGCACGCTGAGGTCCTGCTTGAACGGCACGGCGGAGTACAGCGAGGAGACGCCCGGTTCTTGGCGGACCTTGCGCACCCCGCGCTCGTCGGTGGGGATGGCGGAGATCGCCGCGACCACCGCTCGGATGTGCTCCGGGGTGGTTCCACAGCAGCCGCCGACCAGGGACAGGCCGTACTCGCGAACGAAGCCCGCCAATGCGGTCGCCAGTTCGTCGGGGGTCAGCGGGTACTCGGCGCCGTGCTTGCCCAGGGTGGGCAAGCCCGCGTTGGGCATCACCGAGATGGGCAGCCGGGAGTGCTTGGACAGATGTCGCAGGTGCTCGCTCATCTCCGCGGGTCCGGTCGCGCAGTTGAGTCCGATGAGGTCGATACCCAGCGGCTCCAGTGCGACCAGCGCGGCGCCGATCTCGCTGCCCAGCAGCATGGTGCCGGTGGTCTCCACGGTGACGTGGCAGATGATCGGGATGACCTTGTCCAGCTCGGCCATCGCGCGCTTGCTACCGACCACGGCGGCCTTCACCTGCAGCAAGTCCTGGCAGGTTTCGATGAGGATGGCATCCGCGCCGCCCTCGACCATGCCTAAGGCTGCCTCTTGGTAGGCGTCCCGCAGGTCAGCGAAGGGTGCGTGGCCGAGGGTGGGCAGCTTGGTGCCCGGACCCATCGACCCGAGCACGAAGCGACCGACGCCGTCACGGCCCGGGCCCAGATCGTCGGCGACTTCCCGGGCGATCTGCGTGCCCTTGCGAGCCAGCTCACGGATGCGGTCGGCGATGCCGTAGTCGGCAAGGTTGGGTAGGTTGCAGCCGAAGGTGTTGGTTTCCACGGCGTCCGCGCCGGCCTCGAAGTAGGCCCGGTGGATCTCCCGGAGCACGTCGGGGCGGGTGTCGTTCAAAATCTCGTTGCAGCCCTCGAGCCCGAGGAAGTCCTCGTCGACGTCGAGTTCGGCCGCCTGCAGCATGGTCCCCATGGCGCCGTCACCGATGATCACGCGCTGGCGCAGTGCTTGGAGCAGGGGGGATGCGGCGGGAGCAGACATGACTCTCAGCGTAGTGGGCGTACAAGTCAGACATTGGTCGTAGGCTTGGAAGTGTGACGCAGAAGGGTCAGGAGCAGAAGGGTCAGGAGCAGAAGGGTCAGGAGCAGAAGGGTCAGGAGCAGAAGGGTCAGGAGCAGAAGGGTCAGGAGCAGAAGGGTCAGGAGCAGAAGGGTCAGGAGCAGAAGGGTCAGGAGCAGAAG